>Ga0123354_10001812_pt1 | contig 26986 bp, 17 predicted proteins | sample TergutLab28metaG_2_FD_97872 | JGI IMG/M metagenome (GOLD analysis project Ga0123354, IMG submission 97872) | Labiotermes labralis P4 segment gut microbial communities from Petit-Saut dam, French Guiana - Lab288 P4 | ecosystem: Host-associated > Arthropoda: Insects > Digestive system > Gut ...
ATATCGCTCATTTGCGACAAGAGTGTCACAACTCAAAATTTAAATTTTTTAGTTACTGGTAAAGAAAGAAACGTTTGCAGATGCACTTTTAACAGGTATAGTGCCATAACGCAGTTTGCAAAACTCGCCGCTGGAGAGCAGTTGTGTCGTCATTGCACTCATAGAAAATTATAGCACATCAAAACCTTTAAAAGTTTGTCCTGAAAAATCACATATTTTGAGTTGTGACAATGTTGTCGCAAATGAGCGATATATATGTTCCAGTCTAGTGTGTAGGCAGGTGCATGGGGTTTTAGTGCAACCTGCTGCCACTATTTTCAGGAATGGCCCTTATTGTTACAGCAGTGAGAACCTCAGATTTAAGGTTGTGTTAAGATAATGACTGACAGATATTCTGTACAATGCATATTTGTGCATATGCCTTCACCCCGCGGAGAGGGACAAAATTATCTTTATGTTGGTATTCGTCTTTCAACATTTATTCTCCATTCGTGAGGCGGAACTGAAACTGTTACACATGCCATTTTCTTTTGCCTTTTCAACGCGTTCCCTGTATATTTCTATAGCCTAAAACTCCACATGTATTTCTTAACTACTTCACATTCGGAAATATTTAGTTGTGGAAACAGGAGTCCCGGTGTGTCGGCTGTCTTTTTTATGCTGCCAATTAGAAGCAGAATTATTGTAAATAAATACAGTGAATATGAGACAAATCGCTGAGTTTATCTTGTGCGACGAGCCGTAGGTATGACGCATCTCGACAGGCGAATGTTGGACTTTGTCAGTGCGGTGACTGACCCGACCAGTGGCTCCCTACGGCGATAGTAGCAACTACGTGAGCGGCGTTCGTTCATTTGTGGTTAGGAGTCCCTGCATTGGTACTCTGTGGTGCGAATACTGATCAGTACGTTACGAGCGGATCTTTCTCCGGATCTGTGAGCTTTACAAGCCGAGTAAATGGTCGGCTGGTATCCAAGCTATTTCAGACACAGTTCCGAGAAACGGGGCGAACCGGGCACAGAAGTTAAGGTTGGGGTTGTTATCCAATTATTAGAGAATAACCGTGTTACAAGATAACTTTGCCACAGTGGGTTGGCCGCATAATTAAGGATGGACGATCTCCTGATGAGTAACGGGAGAGTGTTTTGGAGGAGAAGGGTCCGTGAGAAAGCCTAGAAGTAAGTGGAAGGCTGCTGTTTGGACGGATGCTGCAGTTTTGATCCAGATACCTGACTGGAAGGTGGCATCAAAAAGCAGAGAAGTTTGGGTTAGGAGATCGGGGAGGCCATGGCCCGAAATAGAGCTGAATTGTAGTAGTAGTAGTAGTAGTGGCAGTTGTAGTAATAGTAGTAGTAGCAGCAACAGTTGTAGTAGTAGTAGCAGTATTAGCAGTTGTAGTAGTAGTAGTACTAGTATTGGTAGTAGTAGTAGTAGTAACTCATGGCGCACACTAGCCACATTTTCTCCTCTTCCATTCGTCTACACATTTTCCGTGGAATCGTTCTCATGTTACCACACGATCACGGAGTAACTTGCTCTAATGCTGACAGTTTCAAGCGCAAGTAATGCAATAGCATGTGTATTTCTGTGCTTTCAAGTGCTTTTCTGTGGAAAATGGCAGTGGCGAACTGTGAGTGAAGTGTTGTCATATGACAGAACAAAGATTTTCCTCACAATCTATCATTAAATAATATGCACAAGTCGATGCCTGAACCTAAAATGATACTCACAAGGGAGCAGATAGTGACTACAGGATCCTCCTCCTCCAAACCCTAATGCAAACATACGCTCATATCTCAAACCATACTTGCAGCCCAAGTCCTAGAAAAAAAAACGCTTGGACATGCCTTTGAAGTTTCTTAAATGGGACTAAAGAAATGAAGAAAGAAAGGACGGAAGAAAAAACGAAAGTGTCAATTATGAGTGTTGTTAACACGAAAGTTGAATGAAAAAAGAATACTTGTTAGCCTTAGGCGAAAATGTAAATACAAAATTGAAAAGTCATAGTCTTTACCGCAATAGTCCTTTTCTTAACCCTTTAAAGAAAGACATTAATCTAGAACACAGGAAAAATAAGTCTCTCAATCACATAGACGCTCCTCCTAAACTATAAAAACCAGTCAGTAACTTACACAATGCACTATATAACAGTCGAGATTCGTGCAGAAACTTAGCATCTTTGACAAATCATTTAAGGGAAATAATCACTGTTTATTGTGACTAACTGCCTACCTAATTAACTCCTTGCAACAGAGTCCTTCCTGAAAAGCTGACAGGTTCTCAGCAAGTCAATAAATTCCTCGCAGTTTATGGGGAACGAAAGTTATTACCGCATTCACAAATGCCCTCCACCTCTCCCTGTTCTGAGCCAGATCAGTCCAGTCCATGTCTTCCTATCCTACTTATTGAAGATTCATTTTAATATTATCCCCCATTTACGCCTAGCTCTTCCAATTGGATGTCTTTCCTAAGGTTTCCGTACCAAAACTCTGTATTTCCTCTCCTCTACCACATACCCGGCCCATCTCATTCATCTTGATTTGATCACCCGAGTAATATTTGGTAAGCAGTACAGATCATCAAGCTCCTCGTTGTGTAGTTTTCAATACTCCCCTGTTACCTCGTCCCTCTTAGACCCAAATATCCTCCTCAGGATCCTATTTTCAAACACCCTAAAACTTTGTACCTCCCTCAATGTGAGCGACCAAGTTTCACACCCATACACACCAACAGGCAAAATTAGAGTTCTGTATATTTTAACACATATATTTTGGGTAGCAAACCGGAAGACAAAAGATTCTGCATCGAATGATAGCAAGCATTCCCTGACTTCAATTAGCTCCTAATTTCTTCCTGAATAGAAATTTGTTTATTGTTCCAGTAATACGAAAATCATGAATGCACTCTGTGAGAAAAGTGCAAAGTAGTGTACATAGAGCAACCGATAAATGTGGCAATTTGGCCATTAGGCCTATTCATTGTGAAGGCAGCAACAGAACGGAGTATTTAGGATGTTGGTTTCGTTTCCGTCTTCAGGGACAGGGGCTTGGGGGGGGGGGAGGTATATACGCCACTAGTGGTGTATGGTGGTGATACTTGAGCTTTTTCTTTCAATTTAACCCTTACCCTGCTAACGTGGAAAATATGGTGAGTTCCTAATAATGCCAGCAGATGGCAGATGGGATTTAATTCGGCGTTTAAACGGTTAAAGGGAATACTACACTAAAGTTTTTAAACAGAGCCGGTAGATAGGGTTTGAAGTGGGAGTTTAGGATCTTTCGTGTTATAATCCCACCACTCCTGTTTTGGCTACAAAGGGTTTGATGCAACAGAGATGCTCTTGACCTCTAACGTAAGTCCCTCTCGTAAAGAGGGAGGGAAACACGCCTGACAGACAGAGACTAGCCTGACTTCTAACCTACACCCCTCTCTTAAAGAGGGAGGAAAACACGCATGACAGAGAGAGACAACCTGACATCTAACCTAAGCCTCCCTCGTAAGGAGGGAGGGAAACACGCATGACGTAGAGGGACTAGCCTGTCGTCTAACCTAAGTCCCTTTCTTCAAGAGGGAGGGAAACATGCATGACAGAGAGAGAGAGAGAGAGAGAGAGAGACTAGCCTGACGTCTAACCTAAGCCCCTTTCTTTAAAAGGGAGGGAAAAATGCATTACAGAGAAAGAGACTAGTCTGGCGTCTTACCAAAGCACCTCTCGTAGAGAGGGAGGGAAACACGCATGTCGTAGAGAGACCAGTCCGCCTTCTAACCTTTCTTAAGGAAGAAGGGACACACGCATGACAGAGATAGAGACTAGGCTAACGTCTAAAGTAAGCCCCTCTCATGCGGAAACACAATAGTGGGGCTGTAACAGAAAGATTCGGGAGTTTGTGTTCTTAATTTGGTTGTCGGAGGCCGAGATAATATTATTATAGATGCCACGGCATTATGTTTGTGGTAAAATGGAATGAGTTGGCTTTTAGTGACGAGTAGATTCCAGTTTCGAGAAGCTGGTATATTGTGGTCAGTTTAGCCGGTTGATATGCAAAATGGACATTGATGCGACGTTTGTCGGTACCGTAGGTCAGAGGGACAACAACGAAGTTCTTAAGATAATGTTTGTTGTGAGATTTAAAGTTCTAACAGCTGTGCTGATGAAGATTCCTGTCGCCGGGTACATGACGGGGTGTATATTGGTATATAGGTACCACCACCTGGTGGCGTACCTAGGTTTTTGTCCCCAGGGGCAAGTAGTCACAATAGTCACCCCTAAAAGAAATTATGGAATTTAAGACGTCGCAATTATTTCATGAATCTTCTGTTATTTGGCTGAATAATTTAAAAATTTTGACGGCAGAAAATAAAAAAAATCAGCCAAAATATTAATTCTGCCACCAGTTTTTCCGCCTTTTGAACTCTGCCGTCCGTCGCAGCCACACCCCTAACCCCACTTACGCCCCTGTTACTAACTTTAAGGATAAACATGCTGTCTCATGTACAAATGTACACGGCGTCATATGCCAGACAACGAGATTGGTAATAGCGTCTGTTACGCGTCAAAGTGTTGCCACGTGTCATTTTAACCTAGACGGGGCGTGGGATTTAGATCAGTCCCTGGCGTCACGTATGTGCCACCTGTCTGGGAGGCGCAACAGGTGAGGTCCGTAGCTGATCCGTATGAGGTCGACAGTAGTATCACTCCGACTAAACACCGAAAAATATGTTCGTCATTAATGATGATCTTCGATATTTTATGAAAGAAACATAGATGGCATCAACGCCACCCTTGAACATCTGAGGATCGAGTACTCGGACATGCGCAGTGACGCGAACAGCGTAGGAAGAACCTTTTGATTTCACTTAACTGCCGTCTCTGAGAGCTGCAAATTGTAATTCTGACGTCAGAGATACGCAACTCATAACTTACTGGTGACATGCGTTTTCATCGACTCTGTAGAAGCAAGTGTGATAGGTGCCAGCAACCTCTCCTGTGGGGCCGGGCGGTGACGCTGACCATTCACCTCTGTCTGGTGAGAAGTTAAGAATCAGTGGAGCTCTATCTTCACTCCCCCCACATACCTTCTTGGCGGGTACAGTGACAACTTTACCTTTACTTTTAAATGTGCTATGTGCGCAGCACTGTGAAAATAACATTCGTAACCTAAGAATGAATTCTTTGTTGGGAAATGGCAAACTTTATGGCCGAATGTGTTTGCGGCAAGCAGGAGGTTCCGACTTCGAGTCACGGATTCAAATTTCAGCTCGGAGACCGGATATCCAGACTGATATTCGTGGTCTTCCTTCTTCCATCCAGGCAAAACCCGAAATAGTTCGATTAACGAAGACTAAATTATGCCACACGCATAAAACGCAACTGCCATTATTGCTTCTCCTAATGTCGTAATGTACATGTGTTCCTGTGCTTCCGTCCGTCATACTGATGCAGTCTTTCGTTAAGGCACCAATTTCACTTGCAGCAGCGTGTGGCACTCTGGTTATGGGGAATAGTAATATGTGTTTTTTCTTGCGTTACAGTTCACTACAAAGTAAAATGTTCGGACGACACCATGCTGGTGGATTTAGTGAAGGCAGAGAGCACCAGTGACATCTACTTGGAACAACTGAAACACTACCCCAGTAAGTAGTCGCTGTATAACGTACTGACAAGAATTGAACATGGGTTGCGTGTATCATAATGGCTGTGTAAGAATGTATGTTCGTTATTACTCATATACACTGACTCCGTAAATTTTTGTCAAATATTGGAAGTGGTGGCTGTGAAAATGTGTGAATAAAACTCAATGCTTAGCCATGAAGAGCGGCTTGGATTAGCAACGCATTCGGCGTTTGAAACATAGTCACCAATTGATGAAACATGGGAGGGTGGTTGTAACAGCAAAGTTTCGGCTTCTGTAAGTTATACAGTACAGCATTTCCAAGATAGCATACGCTGCATGCAGTAATTCTTTCCTTACCTCGAATTCAAAGGGGAGAAATAGAAATTATTATCGAAAGGATGCGAGAGGCAATGTGGTTGACCGTACACCCGTGTGCGTACAAGGCCCTATGCATGTTAGCCTGCACAGACATTGGGATTGGAACTTCAGTGAGAAAGATAAGTGCAAAAGGGAAGCACATGACCTGGCATCAAGGACGCCTAATTTGTTGAAGCTTTGAGTAAAAGTACCTAGTTCCTTTGTGACTTAGCATTCTTCACTGCCCTTACTGCCCAGTTATGGCAGATACAGAATTATTGTCATTAAAAAGATTTAACAACAGAGAGCTGACTGCGCAAGGAATCATAAATTTTGTTATCAGGGGTAGAATACAGAAACATTACACTGCCTTATTATTTATTTATTTATTGTTTATGTGTTTGTCATGTATGCATCATATACATAATAGCCACCTTTTGGGAAAAATTTTGAGGTTTATTTGAAGTTCATGTAATGTAGAAGTTACGGTGAAATGACATGGAATTGAAATCTAATTGGTTTATAATATGCAAACATATGCACAAATAAGTACTGTAAATTTATATTTGTGCATATGTTAATACACAATAAACAGTTTATTATTCAGTATGCACAGTATGAACATAAAAGTTAAATCAGATTTGTTAAACACGTTTACATTTAGTGCCAGATCTCATTGAAGCCATTAATAAGCGATCTGGAAAATGAAACATTCAAATGGCAAAACGAATGCGAGTTTCTTCAATAGTGTTTATGCTATATGCACTTTCAAAAAGAATATGAATAGATAAAAAAATTATTGGATTGTGCTTGATAGAGTATTCAATACTGTAATTGTTATATAGGCACGGAGGCAAGGATGGTAACATCCCTGGTACTGGGGATTTATGCCCAAAAAAGTAAACAGCTTAATGTCATTCATTGTACTGAAATTTAAGCCAGTAAGTTGAGAGAAGTCCAGAAAAGTTTTTGAAGGGCATGATTTCATGATGTCAGTTGGTAACATTATATAGCTTTTGTGACGAATGAATGAGTATGGTTCATTTAGTGGGATTGGACTGACAGGGAAATGACAAAATACTGGTAGAAAAACGTGTACCAGTGCCACTCTGCCCATCACAAATCAAATGGACTGACCTGGGATTGAACTTGGGCTTCTGTGGTGAGAGGCTCTCATCTAACTCCTTGAACCATGGCATAGGCCATGAAGGAGTGTTGTTTTATGTGATGGATAATATAAGGTAGAACTAAAATAAATATGATGAATTTTATGCCATTGTAGTTACTGCTTTTAGAGCGTGAAAAAAGGCCAATTTATAAAACGTTGATGATGAAAAATTTAAAAACGTGTATACATAGTTGAACAACCAAAATCCGTACTAAAAATTCTGTATTGCAAGATAGGTCAAACACATAAAATATTTTACATATAATCAAATAGTTTTTATTTGTCCATATAGTCATGTAGGTGCAGGGTGATGGGAAGATAAATGCATAATGTGAGATGGCTAAACATAAAGCTGTAATGTTAAAATTCTTGCACCATTTTAAATCCCATGCACTGCCATTTAGTGTTAGATTCCAAAATGGACCCCAGCATTTTGCTAACACTTTTGCAACATCGATGACAGGCACTGCATTTTTCTTCAAAAAGTCAAGGGGTACAGTGGAAGAATATTTCATATTTGTTATTTGAATTCATTAAGTGTTCTTGGTTTTGATTGGAAGACCATGTTAGGACAAACCACACAAAAATAAATTACAGGGAGGCCATTTTCTTGGTCCTTGATGTCCAATACATTGACCAGTTAAATTTTTGTGAAGCCACATGTGGACAGAAATTGGAACATCGCAGGGATCAAACTTGTTTAACTGTCCCACTGAGAAGCAGTGTTCAAGAGGATATTGTTGAACATATTCAACTGGCACTAGGCGTTCATTGTCTTTCGTACTTACTTTACAACCACCCTGTGCACAAGTTATCAGTGCATAAGACTCCATAGTTAAAGTGGTTATTGCAGTGTTCTGTAATTTATTAACTTGTGAGTGACTCCTAAAACTGTGTGTTGTAGACAAAGCCTGTCACCCAGAACTGGAACTAAACAAGGCAACATTCCGGCTCTCGCTCAAGGATGTATTCCAATGTGGTGTCACTAGAATACACAACTGGCTAACAGTAAGCTCCACGTTCCTGTAAGGAACATATTTGTGTTTTAACTTATTTTCCAGTGCTGTCAGAAGGTCAAACTTTGTAGCATAAAACCTTAGAATGATTAGTGAATAAATTTGAAGGATGTGGTGTGATGTGATCATACCTTGATTTGCTTGGAAAGTCTGAGGAATATTAAGGAAGACTTGTCAGGATAGGGTATTGAACCTAGGACCTACAAAATATGAAGCAGGTAAGTTTCTTACTTGTATATGGCCCAATACAAGAGAAAGGGCACTGACACCCTAGATGGAATAGCAAAATTAATTGTCTGTATGAAGCTCTAAATATCATGGATGATGTTAAAATTAGAAGACTAAGATGAGCCACTCACATCATAAGAATGGAAGAATAAAGGGTCCAAGAAAAAAGAGGTTTTGAATGGGAGATTGCACACAATGAGATCAGTAGGAGAACAGGAGGATGTTGTGCAAAGGGATGCTTTACAGATCCTGGGAATATGAGGATGGAGGGAATAAGCTGGGGATGCCAAGGCCCAGAAGGGGCTGAAGCGTCATATGTGGATAGATGGAGTTTCCTACTTGACAGTGTCATTTGGTGTGATGGTGTATTCAAAGGTTCTTCAGCTGCAGTTAAACATCACTAAAGCATTGCTGTTGGTTGTTTAGTTAAATTGTAAAATTTTTTCAAAATGTGAAGTTTAACCAGGGTGTGTGATTTTTGGTTTTGTTACTTTGTGTCACTTTAAGAAATAAGATTTTAACAGAAAAATGCAAGTTCCATATATATCATATTTCACTTCATTTTGACATTTGTTCATGTGAAAGGTGTTAGTTTGCCTTAAATCAGCAGCCATGTTATTTTCCTTATCACATTTTGTAACACATATTAGTTGTGTTCTCACACACCTGTAATACACGTTCATGAATAGCATGAAGGACTTAGGAACTGACAACATCGAGCTGTCTTTTAAATGAACATATTAGTATGCTATAGTCCTGAATTATAGGCTTTCACAGTGGTGTTGCTCAGATTGAAGTCTTTTGGGTTTTGACATGTAGAATGTGTGGATAGCAGCATTTTGGAGGAAGACACTGTCCACAGCTTTAGGGTGCTTGATTAGGTTCAGGGTTGACTGTGAAGTCTTTGTGATGAAGAATTGTGCAGGTTATACAGAAAGCTTGCAAAGCATTCGATCTTTCAATCAGTAGATCTACCCCTCTCCCATTTATCTGAAATTTTTCACTAACTACCACAACTTTGTTACATCTATATTTTACTTTCAAATGCACATCACTGGCTAAACTTCCCAAATTGGACCTGTGCTAATACAACTTTGTTTTACTTGTAAGTGGTTAATTATAATAACCAATGAAGTTTTGTATTTTCCTGAAGCAGCCTGTTTGTGATAGTATGTGTTGAGAATGCTAGATAAATATTGTGCCTTGCATTCATGTGTAGTGACTCTAATAATTTAAAATGTGTTGTGCTATAGGGTCAGTCTGTTTATTATCATCGTGTGGTGGTAGAGGATTTACACCTGCCCAAACAAGTGATTCTTGTCAAATGTGTCACAAATCAACAACGTGAAAGACGAAATGTGCTGCCTGCAGGTTTCCAGGAACCCGAGTAAGCAACACGATCAAACAATTTAAAGACCATGTGTAATGAATCTGGAGTGCCTGGTAGCCCACATGACTAAATTTTGTGTGCTTGTACATACTGTTTTCAGCATTGTTGAGGTTTTTTTTTTCTTATGTACAAAAATAAGTATCAGCTCACATGCATGAAGCAGAAAGTGCCATATAACAGTGACGTTCCCAGGTCACCCCAGAGTTTTGGGTCCTTGGTACAGAACTTGCGTCATGTTACCCTTCTGGCACCTAGAATGTGGAGATGGATCCTAAATTCTTGGGAAATTTGTGGACCACTGTCATATGCAATGATATTGTCATGCACATGCACTTTAATGAGGCCTGTGCTATTAAATTTGAGACAGTAATGACACATGGAAAGAAGAAGAAATTTCATTTCAGATTAATTTTATGAGTTTCTTGGTTCTGTTAATAGATTACAAAATTTATACTCGTCCATCTTTCTCACATTTCAGTATTCATGCATTTATTTCCAGGAAATGAAAAACGTATGAAGACCAGTTTATAGATGGTATTTATGGTGAGGTTTTTGGAAGAATATGAGAAGTTCTGTGTTCTGGTTCCTAGTAAAATATTGTGAGGCAGTTTTTCATGTTTCCCTCAGGACTTTGTTCCAGTAAAACAGTTTGTAGCATCTTACTTCAAAAGGAATGGGAATGGACAGCATAATGTTGTTGCATGCACTCCATATCTGTTTGTTACCACATTGGTTGTACTGTCAGTAACAGTGTTGCAGCAGTTATAGTCCTTCTGTTTCAAAGCTAAGCACGCACCACAGTTACTGTAACAGATTCCATACAGTACAGAGTCAGAAGTAACATTTTTTGTCAAATATCATCCATACAGAAGAGTACAGAATAAAACTTTTAGATCCCCAAAACATCTGCATGTGTTATTAAATTACTGTCATTGAGAAAAGTATGTTTGCTTGGTCTTTGCTTAAAGTACCAGAGCCAACAATTTTACATTGAGTTCATGGACTGTGGACGCTGACATTTAAGACATGCAGCTTTCGGTCTTCTCACTTCTTGACATGTGGTTTGTCACTGTTAGGCACATTGTCATTCAACTCACAGTGTTTTGCGTTTTTTATCTTCACTTTTTCAACATTGACATTCTTAGACTACTTGAAGGTGTTGCCTTATGACTCTCAGGTGCCTGACAGACGTATCTTATCCACATAAACCACTTTTGCTGTTTGCATTCAATGATCATTGCTTGACCCACAGATTCTGTATGTTTTGTTTCCTGACACATAGCGCTTTGAAGTGTCAATACTATTTAATGTTGTGCTGTGAGACTTGTAGATTCGCGAAGCTTCACCCATGACACACTTCCACTGCTTATCAATAAATAATATTACCTTCCACTGTGGCATTCACCAGGACTTCTTGAACTGTGTAAGCAAATGTGCCAAGTTTATGGAAACACATACTTGGTAGAGTTGCTCACTGATTACAGCAGTATGTTGTGTGTCCCTTCCAATTACAAACAAACCACTGCAATGCTACAACTGGACACTGATTTGGGTTATGGAATGTGACAGTCTGCACTAATCCTTTTTATTTCCTTGTGAACAATCATAACCTGTGTGGAGACGACATCTTTGCACCTCCTGCAGTGTCTGGGGCTGATGACTGTAAAGTCTTGTGGACCACTTGAACACACTTCTGTTACATAATTTTGTTCTGGCCTTACACTTCCTCTTCCATTGCAGAGTCAGTGACCATTACCTCCTCTTTGTTCGTGATTTTGATTTCATGCTTTAACCCTATAAACTGCTTTTCTTTCTGGTCTTTTTTGCAGGTACTTTTCTGTTTGACACATGTTTTGATAGCTGGTTCAAATGCGAAGTTGACTTCATGTCTCAGTCTGGTTTGTGTGGACTCTGAGATGAACCTTGTGGTGGACTCTGACCTCTTGTACTTACTTACTTAACTCTTTCCTGTGTCAGTGCACAGTACTTTGCATTCATAGTGTGACTTGTTACCTCACAGCTTATTGAAGTCCTTTGTAACTGGGTAAACATTTCTGATGTATCACTGAAGCAGCCTCTGATCTAGCTGTTGTCATTACAAGTATCATTGCTTTTCACATTTACTTTACAGTGCTCTCCAAATTATTCCACTAACATAAAACAGTTTCACGTTTTGAGTTGAGGGGTTCAAAGTGTACTGCTTTGAGGGTCACATTCTCTGTGGTTTTTTTGCTCTGTATTTGTGTTGTGAGAGGTTAACAGCCATTGCTGTCGCTGTCCACCCTGTCATCAGTGTTACATGCATCACATGATATGTACATTGGCACTGGAGAGAGAAGGCCTCATGTAAGCACATAATTGGAAGATATATACAGACCTTGACATGTGCAGTGTTCACTGAAACAGACCATACCTGCAAAATGTATCACCTGTTTTGCTTATAAGAATGAGAGTTAAGTTAATGTTGTACACTAATGGGTGCTAGTATGTAAACTTGTAAGGATGGTGTACCATACATTACACAGAGTAACACCAAAATCTGTGCTATTAGTTTCAGGGAGTTGGACATGCACGAGGTAAATGGGTCTGCCCCAGAGCCAATGCTGGGAGTTGGAGTGCGCCAAGGAGGCCAGCTGGTAACTGGTGAACTTAATGTGAACCCGGGTACCCCACTGCAGATGGAGATATTCCTAGACAAGAAGAGTGCTCCAGTGTATGGACTGCTAGTGAGCTACATGCAGGTGACAGACACTAAGCTGCAGGAGGAGACAATCATCTTTAATGGGTGAGTGTCACAGTGGCAGGTCTCACTGTCTGAAATAGAGGAAAATCATTTGCAGTGGGTGACTGGTCCCAGCACAGGGATACTATGCTCAGTAGGTAACACCCAATCTTCGTTGGATGGGTAGAATATTCAAACCTACAAATATCATCACCTGGTGGCCATGAGGGAAATTGTAAATATCTGTTTGCTAAGCCATGTGCAGTTGAAACTTCACTGTTTGTGTGTTTTGCTGTTCTAATGGTGCGCACAGTTACTCCTAAGTTAAAGCCCAGTTTCCACCTCTGTAAGATAGATGTGTGCACGACTGCAGATTAACACATTCATGGACAGTTGTGACAGTGAGAAGGCAAAGGGTGGTGTTGATGATGGATAGTTTGACAAATGAAAGCTATGGGTAAGAGAGGGGGGCTTTCACTGGTGAACTTGCAGCTCCAGACTTAAGAAAAGGATGCAAATGCAATTTTTCAAAAATTTGTAATAATGAATTTAGGAATATGTAACAATGATGGCAGACCAGGACTTACACAGAGCAGTTCACAAGATCAGGAAGGGGGTTTCACAACATGGTCTTCATTGTGACCTTGGAAACCGGCAGAAATGAATGAAATGTCTGTACTTGAGAAATTTTCCTTTCTGTTGAAACCATAAGGACTGTTCCACCAAACTGAATTACTAAGATACTGTAGTGTAAACTGTGTAGACACACACTGTGGATGTGATGGGAATAGCCTACAGAATTTAATTCAAATTACGGAAGTTACTAACTTTCACTTCCAGCATATGATTTTTTTTTTTTCTGAATTCGATGCCTCCCGTTCTCCTTCCTCACATTATACACATTCATTTAAATCATCCAGTGATGAAGGTTAACGAATGCACAGTCATCTACAGCAGGGAAGTTGGGATGTCACATTTTGCAGGGGCTGAAACTTGTTGAGGCTAAACCCTGTTAAATTACATGCACTGCTGCAATATTGCAACAAGTGGAGATTGTTATATGTGCAGTGTCATACATCTTGACAGGTGGACTCTTGTTTTCTTGGTAGACTTACCCTGGCATGACTCCTAAATATGTGAAACATTGTTGCAGGTGTTCAGTGGATCCATACTTGTTTGAGAACTTTAACACTGTTGATGGGGACTTCTTGTCAGCCAAGTTTCGTGCTTTCAAGTTCCCAGAGTCAACTTACGTGCAGTTCAAAGGCACAGTGAATGTATGCCTGGACAAGTGCAGAGGGGTAAGTTCTCCAGGAGAGAACCAAGGGCCATCACCCTCATATTTCATTGATGGCTGTGAGTATTACAGTTTCCATTCATGATTGCAACTTGGGAATTTTTGGGTTGAGTGCGTTTTGGAGCAGTGTTAGGTCTGGGCCAGTAATGGGCTTTTGTGAACACTGGAATAAATCTTTGAGATGCATAAAGCTGACAATTTCTGACCAGTTGCACCATGCACTTTTCAAGAAAGGATGCACATCATGTAGTTAGTGTAAAGTTGTCAGTAACTTACTGTACTGCCTGCAGTGTGATGTATGTGAAGCAGTATGGGATCACATGAGAGACACAGACATTTTCAATGCTGATGTAAAGCAATATCGGAGATGAGGAGGGTGGGGAGGATGGTATTGAAGAATGTGAGACAGGGGAGTGAGTACAGCAACAGTAGCATGACACTGTGGTTGACCACGTGGGTCAGGCACTATATGAATACAGTGGCATTACAATTTCCGGGAAAATCTCTATTGCTATGACAAGCAGAACAGTTGACAGAACAAGCGAACTTTGAAATTTGTTTGTCTCTCGAAATAAATTTCAGTTATATAAAAAAGGAATGCAAAATAAACAGTGATGTTGTGTAAAGAGAATAAACAAAATTTGTTCTGGATTATCTGTTCAGTTATTTTTGCATCTTCTTCCTTTCAGTAACTCATATAATTCAGGTTCTACCACACATCATTTTCTCATATTTAAAGGGTTAAACTTCAAATGTACTCTGTGTATGCAGGTAGAGTGCAGCAATGGACAGACGGGATATGGTCGCAGGCGCAGGGAGGTGGCATCCATTCCTGCTGACCCTAATAAGATATTTGAGGTGACAATGTCAACATACATCAGGGTCGATTATAAAGGTGATGATCTGCTTGAGAAAGGTACGGCAACATTAGTTTTAATGCTGCTGCATCATATTCTGTGACATTGCTTGCTAATAACACAGGAATATCAGTGGACACAAAACATTGTAGTGTTAGTGGTTAATATTCTTGGTGAGATGTGGGGAATCCTGAAAGTGAATTTCAGCCTGCAGACCAGCTGTCATGTTTTTCGTCTGTTCTGTCACCCAAATCCGGGGATAGTAGTTTAAAATTGGGCATGTCCACTTCCTTGCACACCTTTTTCAAGTGTTTTTTTTAATGGCATTGTGGTCCAACATGAGCCAGGGCACCCTCATTCTTGAGGTTTCTAGATCATACACAGTGGTGCAACACAGTCAGCAGGACTCCTCTGGATGAGTGATCAGCTTATCGCAGATACCCCTACCGGACAACACACAACACTTGTGACAAACATCCATGCCCCTTGCGGGATTCGAACCCTCAATCTCAGCAGGCGAGCTGCCGCATACCTACACCTTAGACTGTGCAGCGAATGGAATCAGCGCTTTCATGTGTTTAGGTTTTCATAATTATTCTGCCATTTATTCATTCCACAGTCTGTCTTATGCAGGTCCTTAGCCTCTTCCAAAGCAAGTTCTCCACAGAATGTGATCTAGTATCCTGTCATCTCCTTAAGGTTATCCAGTAGTTACTTACATCTGTTTCCTCACCTACTCATCACCTCTATCCTTTCTGTTTTTCCTTCAATAACGTGTTATGTGACTGCATTTTTGTTGAGTAAAGTAAGATACATTATTGATGTAATTTGTATCATCCTTTGAAATTATCTGTTTGTTTACCCCATGCAGTAACTACATCAATAGATTGTACATAAGGAAATAATAGTCCATTAATTGTATATTAATTTGTGGTGCTCATGTATGTTACAAGCATATTCTGTTGCTGTTGTTGCAGGTAAGCTTGGTGGTTCCGTGATCCAGTCACGTTCTGAGCATGTTAATATCAATGGTACCAGTTTTCAGGAACCACCTGACACCAGGGAACAACATCTGCAAATTGAGACTGAGGAAGTTCGCGAGGAACTGCGCTACACTGTAATTGAACATGAAGGAAATGTGGCAGTTGTGCACACTGCATCACTGCTTGTCACAATAACATTGCTGTGCTTACTGTTGATTCACTGAGTCACAGTGGGTGCTGTATTGAGCAGTGGTCCTTTCACTTGCAAACACCAAGTTTATGACTGTGTAATTTCCATTTGTCAGTAGACCTTATAAAGTGGAGAAGTGTTTCTGAATCTTTCACAGGTGGGTGTCATAAGTAGCTCCCTCCAGCAAGTAATGAATTATTTAGAGCATTGCGTTGTATGCTCACAAAAGAAAACCTGAAATGATTTGAGCCTTCTTCACTTCAAAGGTTGTTGTGTGAATGATTTGCCCTAACCCTTACAGCAACTAGACCAGTTAGATAAACTGAAATAACGTCATGATAGGCATTATAAAGGATAAAACCTTAATGTCTTGCCTGCAAAGTCAGGTTTCCCCACTGTATTTCTTCCTTTGAGTCTGAAATCAGTGACTGTTTTGAGTTGTTTCCTTATTTCTCATTCTTTCTAAATGCCCTGCACATTGTAGCTTTCCCACTTTAATTGTGCTAATAATGAATGGTGACCAGGAAAACTGGCACACTTACAGTTTGTACCTTATTCTCCATTCTCCTCTCTGGTGCACTGGACTGTATCATTTACATAATATTTTCCGTACGAAGGTACACAGTCATAATTCAACTGATTGTGTTAATGTCCACATTTCACTTCCATATGCCAGAATGGGTATGAGGGCTTTGTAGATTCTGACCTACATTTCACAAGCAAGCAATTATGATTTACAGTGTCTCTGTAGTTCATAATATTTCCACGCATTCCGCATTTGTCTGCTAATTACTTCCTGCATGTCATTGTGTCATTAACTAGTGAGCTCAGGGATACAAATCTGTGTACTCTCTGAAATTTGTCTTCCCTAGTTTTCAGTGATCAGCACAACCATCATTTGCTTTCCCTTTCCTTTTAACTAATCATGTTTTTATTGTTTTCTTAATTTGCATTTAATCACATTTCATTAGCTGCAGTTTTAATTCTCTAAATGATTTTTTTTATATTTCCATAGATCTACCAATGACTTCAAATAACTCTGTGGATTTATAGCATACCGTACATCTTGTGTGATTTCTAGGGGATCTACAAAATCAGCCTGCACCTCTACTTGATATTGACAGTCTTACATTGTTGCTTTCACCACTGTCACAGGGATTCCAAACTCTTCCATTGCAGCTATTAATCATGCTATCATATACTGTAGAAAAGTCAATGCATAGAGGATTGGTTTCAGTGGTAAATTCACTAGCGTACTCTAAAGGATTGTCTCAGTGTGTATACTGTGATATTCAGCGGAGTTATGTGGGCTGGGATAGTGTAGTCGGTATAGCAACTACCTACACACTGGACGGTCCAGGAATTGAATCCTGGTGGGGGCAAGATCTTCCACACCCACCTCCTGTACATTGGGTACTGGGTCTCTTTCCTGGGGGTAAAGCAGCTGGGGCGTAACATTGATCACCCACCTTGAACTAGTGCCAAAGTTAAAGAAAGAGTAGGGCTATATCTCTGCTCCCCATTTGGCCCTTCATGGCCTGTTCTAGGGTGAACTTTATTCAGCAGAGTTATGCCCCTATAAATTGTACATTGCATCAGGTCACCCTTCTTCTGTAATGGGCAGATTATATCAATCTTCCATTCACTGAGTATTGTTTTCTTCCTTCCCTATCAAATCAAGTAACTTCTGTCCCAGCTGAGTAAGTTGTCACTTCTAAGCTTTGGAGCTCTGTCTGAATACTGTCTAACTGCCTGAGTACTGTCCAATCCAGGTGTCTACACCCCATGTGTAGGCTTCAGCAATACATATACAGTGGGCCGTGTATAAAAGAGTGATGGTCAGTAAGAATGTATTCCCAGACCCACTAGGTTATGAACTAATAAAGTTCCTCAAGTCCCCTTCTACACCATGAACTGAAAAATGGGATGTATGCCCCATCACAAGTATCTGATTTGGTCTCACCTACTGATGTAACTGGCAGGAGGTTTGAATCCAGTAAGAACACAGAAGTAATTTTAACATGTGCTACATTTCCAAAAATCATGGAAGGAGCTTCAGAGAACTGGAGGAAAGTCTGAACTCCTCCAGTTGACAGCTGATCTTGTAAGGTATACTCACACTCATTATAAACAACAGAGTTTAGAGTAAATGCAAGGGTTTAGTATAAAACTTTGCATCTAAAATATTCAATCGGGAACACTGAAAGTGGTATACATCCTGAAACAGTGTTATTAAAGTGTGTCATATGGTATTTCAGTGACAGGATGTTTAGAATTTCCTACTGATAGCCAGAGACACTGATATCCATCTTTGGCATGTAGCCATTTCATCAGTAAATCAGTAAGCCTCCTCATCACGCTACCCTCATTGATATTCATACCTGTTAAAACTTAAAACACAGGAGGTGAATCTTATTCCTTACCAAATCACAGTAAATATCCTGAGATAGCCGACACAAACCCTCAATTACCTAGGTGACAAACAGCAATACAAGTTTTACATAGCAATAAAAGGAAAAATCAGTGCCTGGCATGGCTTATAGCAGTAAAATCAGATGTTCAATATTCCTAATACAAAAGCCCGCCATTTGCAAACAATCCTGAGCCAGTTTCATCCATACATCATGCTTCTCTGCGAGCCATATTTATGTTGCCCTCCCAAGATTTTTCTGCACCAAAACTCCGTTCACATTTGTTGTCTCCCATTGTAGCATAGATGCCCATTCCATCGTAGCCTTTCAATTTCACCTGAAATATTCAGTTCTAATGCACATTTTAAAAATCTGACTTTTCAGTTCTTTTTTTAGACTGTTGGAGACTATGGTGGCTAAACTATAAGGGTTAAGGTCTGTAATACCAGTAGTTGGTTGTTGAGAAGATGAGTATGTAAATGGGTAAGAAAATATTAAGTTATCATTTTAATTACTCTTGTCTTATAATTGGATTCAGTGCCAATTTAAAAATCCAAAATTTAAATCACAGTTTTGTATTCATGTTGTTTGTAAGTGTAACAATACGACTACCATTATCATATTCAAAAGTTCCCAGTCTGTCACTGAGCATGTGATGATTGTAGGTGAAATTTTCTGTATATATCGTTTGGAACAAAAACTACTTGGCTAGACATATTCAACATTTCCATCGTCTGTTGAAAGAAACATATTTTAGGAGCTAGCTGTGCTTCTGTCTTAGGTAAACGAAGAGTTATTCTAAAAGCATGTTTGCTGCTGCTGTATTGTCTGCAGCCTTAAGAATGATTATGTTTCTCTTGGTAATGTTGACACACATCAGGCATTTGCCAGTGTGTTTACTGATACATATGTACTGAAAAAAAGTAACCATTTTGGTTCCATCAGATGAAGCTGTTCTCATGCTTCTGGAAAGCAATCCATTCATAAATTCATGTATATGCTTACTGAAATTCCTGGTAATTTTATTTTTGCTGTATGTTTCCACCTGACTTAATTTTTGACAGAGAATAAACATTTCTTGTCCGGATCAGATTGGGAAACAACACTACAGAATGTTTCAAGGGAAACCTCAAGATGAGCAGCTGTGTGAAAAGGTAAAAGTGTACAGGTGAACAGATATAAAATATACATTTGGGAGGTATGTTTTGGTGATGGAGGTTGGTTATAGTTGGCCAAGAAAAGAGATAGAAAGCATTGAAGTATCAATGTGTAATGTACTGTGAATAGTAATGTACTGTGAATAATGTGCACAGTACAGTTGGTTTCAGAAGTTAAAAGTACCACTACGTTGTTTATGTTGGTGGCTATATAATTCTGAAGGTGCTTGGTTAGGGAGAATTACTAAGATCTGTCAAGGCTTGAAGAGTCACCAAAGTGAACTGAAAATCCCTTTACAAAAATCTTTTGAGCTGGATTCAAGACACTTCTTGCTTTAACAAGTTGGATGTTAACTTAGAAGTAACATACATTAATCTTTGTTCATAGAACATTGCACCTGTGCTATTTGTGCATGCTCATTGGCAGACCGGAGCCTTCAGTGCTCAGCACACAGCTTGTAACTCAATGCTTTTTAACAACTGTGAACACCAGTGCTGCCATCAGGTACCACAACCACTTTGATCCATGGTATTTTGAAAATTAGAACAAAGATATTATATATTACAACTGCCTTCAACAGCACAGGAACAGAATTTTCATTTTCTCTTTTGCTGTTTTAGAGTTTTCAGGACATTTTACTGTGTGACATCATATCATGGCTGTTATGCTGAATATCATATCATCAGAGTTCCTTCAAAAATAAACATACATTTAACATTTCTGAATTATTTTATATAAGTGTGAAGGAAGCTGTCACTGGTTTCTGTATTCAGACCTTTACTACCTAGTGGAATCATGAACTGGCTGGCAGTACTGGTGTCCATTGCAATAACTATAGACATTAACAGAAGCAAGACAGGGGCACTGTCAAGATGTTCAAGGCATATTGTCTTAATTTGTGAAGCCCACACCAACATCAGACTGACAGGATGAAAATGAAGACTTGTATCCACAAAATTAAACACTTTTATTAAAAGATCAGGCTCTTATGGCAGTGTATATTAATAAATGTGGTATTTTACGATGATACACTCTGCAGTGTGGTGGATGGGTACAATGTTTTACTTCACACTGATCAGGCAGTCTGAACCCAAAACACTAGGTCATTAATAATGTATCAGTATTAATGTGGCATTTTGAATACCTAAAGATCATGCTGCCAAAACTTTACAGGGTGGATGAAGGCAAACACTTATACTGTTGGTATGTGATAGATGGATTGAGGAGTGTTATGTTTTGTAAGGTGAAGTCTCCCAAGGTGGCCAAACTTTTAAAAAATGGGCCACTTGGTCAGTAAACTCTAGCTCATAGGTTGAACTGTCAGCAAGGCTGCAGTTTGTTGTTTTGAATAAAAGTGCTTAGTATAAAAACAGAGGCCACTAGCATATTAAAAACAATGAATTGAGTTTTTTGGGACTTTTCTGGTATGTCAAGCCTGCAGCTTGTAGTTAAAGCCTCAGTTTAGTCCACAGCCAGGCACTTTAGTGACTGAACAGTTGCATCTCCCTTTCACAGCACTGTAACAGGTTTGAGGTACATGAATCTGTAGATATGTAGATACACATGTATTTTTTTAAGCGGTTCAGGCATGTCAATTTCTGTGGTTATTAATACTGGATATGCATTGTAGGACACTATTTTTCTGACAAGTACGTACATATTGAAAACTTAATTTTCATGACTTTTGTTTTTGTAATCATTACCGTTTTTAGCAGCAACTGTGCACAGGTAAAAACATATCTGGGTCAAAAAATATAGGTTTTCAAGTTACAAGGAAACCTGTGGAAAATATTAACCATTTAACCTATAGACTTAACTGTAGAACTGAACAATTTAACTTGAAATTTTTCCAGTGGAAGTGAAACTTGACGGAACAAAATCTCAACAGCTGTTTTACATGCATGATGTTCTTTATGGCTGGCAGTAGGTCTGGGTTGTAGACAGTCTGGTCAAAAGAATATACATGCAGCAACATTAGGCAGTAGCACAAACGTGAAAGCACCATCTCCATTACTTTCTGCCATAGATGATAACTTGGTGTGGGCTCCATGGTACACCTCCATGATGTAACTCCTAATTTAATTAATTGTATTTTGTGTAAGCCAGTATATAACCATAAATTAGGTTTTGCATGTGGAGTGTGATGGAGGTTGACAACTCACTTTTTTTTTTATCATGTGGACAGTTTGAACAATAATTCACTGCTACTCAGGATACCACAACATGTTGACACCATTCATTGTGCCCTTCTAACATGTTTGAACTTTTAGAAGAACAATTATCATTTTATTTTATTCAAAAATGAAACTACTTCAGGATCAGATTAATCAGTGCCAGACAATGATTGGATTTTTTCACAAAATCAAATGAACTGTAACTGAATGACGTTTCGTGTGTATCTCTTTGGAGGCTGGCACAGAAGCAGCTCATCAGTTTCATTCTAATATCCTGTTCCTTTCAGAGTTATTTTATCATCTCTGAAGGGTTTTATATGGCTGTTAATTCTGACCCAGCAACTCACCTCTGCAACTGGACATTTCAAAGTTTAGTTATATACTGAGAAGACGGGCTTCAGTCAGTGTTTTTCTTGACATAAATCTTCAACATTTAGCAGGGTACAAAAGGGTAGCAGAATGTTTCAGCAGTTTTTTATATGTTTCTACAACTAAATATATGTAACACTATTGTGCTTTGTGTTTATGAAGGTTTCTAGAAGTCTAAGTGCTAAAAATCAACATATTTGAAGAAGCTTGTGGTCTGTATTTTATTTTACACTACTGAGTGGTCAAACACTGAGGGCGTGCTTTAAGACCAGTTAAAATGATCATACTAACTAGTCAAATCTCTCATAACTTGTCATTAGTAAACACAAAAAATGCATAATATGTAACACAGGTATTCTAGACCCTGTATAGTAAAAATAAATACTTTGACATTTGTGTCTGTAATCTTTTTTCTTGCATGCAGCTAGCAATAAAAAAAATACACAAAATATATCCTGTGCTTAATGGCCGTAGTTTGACTGTCAGACTACTGTATGTGACTAAATTTAGTGCAAAACCCCCTTCCCCCATGCCAAACACAACTGTACACTCAAATTTTATTGAATGAATTAAGGAAATGTATCTTGTGTAAGTTCCTGAATGTAATATTGGTATGGTTATCGGTGTACTGAATGTTTTGATGCATACAAAATGAATCCAGTTAGAAAGCAGAGAAGAATTGGAACATGTTCACCACTTGGAATAGAAATCAAATTTGTAACTAACAAGTTACAGAAAGTACTATAAAAGTAATATAAAAACATCTTCTCACAGATATCAATATATAACAATTTTATGAAGTATAAGATGCTACCTTAAATTATAGTGCCATTTTAACCTTAACGATACTAGAAAAGAGAAATAATACTGCAGGAACCAACTGATCAACTGCCATATGCCAGTTGTTTACAGAATTCCAGCCTTTTTCAGTAATGTAGTGGTTAGTGAAAGAACCTTCTTCAATAAATTTATTAATTGTAAAGGGAAGATCCATAACCCAGTTTCAAATAAGCTGTTCAGAAGTAGATTTGAAGATGATGTTAAAGGGTTTAGGATCCATACTCAAGCAGATGCCAGAGAAGCATTTATTTGTTGTAGAAGAAGAGTAAGAATAGGTGTAAATATCACTTCTGATGAAGCATAAGGGGGAGCCTGCAGATTGAATCTGCATTCCACCAGACTAAGCTAATGTATAAGGACCATGTCTGATGTCTGATGTGTAGTTTTCATGAAGTTAACTACAAAGAAAAATAATCTAGAAACAGCACAAATGAAAGATTTAGTTGAACTGAAGGACATTTCAACTAATCATAAAATTGGTAAGTTATGGTAGCAGATTAATTTAATATGTCAGATGCAGCCTCAATTATAAGTTATTCTACTACACTTGCTGCTGGTACCAATGCTCGGAAATAAATGTAACAGATGACGCAGGATGGGATATAGGACTTTTCTTTTATAAACACTATGTATGTAGTTTATCAGAAGAACGAAATGCTGGGCATGTTTATTGACATCAGAAGATGTAGTTAAACTTTCCCTAGCAAGTGTGGCTCAAACCCAGGCATGCTACATGTAGACTGACAGTTTAAGATAGGAACATTTGGACTGAAGTTGTGTTTCAAATCCACACATAAGTTGTGAGGCAGAACAGGAGGCTGTTCTTGGTGGTAATTCAGCTAGATAATGCAGTGGTTTTTCCATAGTTCCTAAGAATATGATATCAAACATGGTGCAGCTGTTGTTTTTAATCATTCATACTGTACTTACTTCCTACATGAACTTTGACAATTCAGAGAATCCATAGACCTTAACATGGATGAGATGCTCTACCTATTCTGAAGTTGTGTCACTGCCGAGGAAACCTGACTTCTGACTAATAGCAATCACCGTGTCTTCTCAAACCCCAGGTTTGATGGGATGACCAATGAAAGAGGTCATTCTCCCTCATCCATATTACATTATGCCGACAGTGGGTTCTTCATGTTTGGACGGCCTGTCTTAATATGTCACATCATGTGGAAATCACAATGAATTTGACTCAAAAGTGTCTGTACTTCGCCGATCCCGGTGGCCACGCGGTCAAAGGCGTGGGCCTAAAGCCGTTCGCTTCCTCGGACTGCGGGTTCTAATCCTGCTAGGGGCATGGGTGTCTCTCTCTCATAAATGATGTGTGTTGTCAAGTGCGGGCGTCTGCAATGCGCCAATCCCTTGTCCACAGGAGTGTCAATGAGCGTGATCAGGTACTACAATAACCCTCAAAACCTACAATGAGTAGGCAAAAGAGGTCAGACTAAAATAGAAAGTAAAAGTATTTTAAGTCAGGACTATAAATTATTCAAGGGCATGGTACACTAATATACATAAGTCAGGCACTGCAAACTCAGCAGAATGACACGTTAAAAAGTCACTACTTATCTATAACACGCAAATTTATTTTAGTATTCATGTGACTTGTCTTCGGGTGCTACTTGCTTCACGAAAACAAATGTCAACTTACTCCTGCTCGACTTAGGACGTCACTGACACTAGCAGCCGAACAAAACGTAGCAGCATAGCATCTGTGCAGACTGCAAAACTGTCAGCAGTGAAACACATAAAATAATTACGGTGTGGACATATATTTCATTAAGTCGGCACACACATATTCGAGACAGACATCTAATGTGACCACCTCACAGAAGAAACATTAAAAGCTCTACGCTAACATTTCACACACAGTGCTTGATGTACATTAGGACAGAGACAGGTGTCGGGCAAGGTGTTCATGCGGTAATAAAACTTCAGGTTCCATAAAATGAGTGGAATTTCGTGACTAGCGCACAAAAAACTCTGATACGTTGTATACGTATCAAACGTCATCCCAAATCTGTGACGGCGAGCGCCAGTCATCCGTTTTTTGTCTATTGACACTCCACTTTTGCCCGTCTGTGGCGCGGGTGTGTTTGTAGTGCTCTGGATGTGGACGACTTTGGTTTATTATTTGTTTGAACTAAGGCTGGCAGCCGAATGGGCGTTACAGTGTTCAGTATGACGATGAGTGTGGCGAAGGATGTGGAACGTCCAAGATTTGGAAGACAGTATTGATAATTTGTTTCAATGCTAACCCAGCACTGACATGGAGTAAATGGATAACCATATCCGTAAGCCTAACCAAGTTGAGTGACGCGGTAATGCTACTGACGTGTATTCAGGAGATGCCCCGTTTGAGGCCAAGCCAGGACACTGCCTAGTCTGACAGGTATTTGGTGTTTTTTCCGAGTCACTTTGGAAAACAAATTATTTACTTTCCCATTTGTTCAAATTCTATGTTATGCACTCATTCTACCTTTCACCAACTATATGGTCTGAGATACCAACATTGCCAATTCAACATATATAAGTAAACATCCAGAAGCTAATTGGACTCTGGACCGAAACTCTAATTCATAACATCACAAATATGGAGTATGTATGTTGTATTTTTTATTCATCTTTAACAAAATTTGTACAGGACACATCAGTACAATCTCTGCATGCAGTTGTTCATATGAATCATCATACTTGCCACTGTTGTATCATATGAGAAGGATTAAACATGGTAACAATTCCATATATGTACAGAAGTTCAGTTTCTTTAATATAAATCCTCATATCATATACAATTACATTTTTCATGATAAAATTCATAATACAAATGTTCCTCTACAGAGTAGGATTTGTCACAATAAATTTTTTTCCCCCCAATAAAGTTATATATTCTTTAAAGTCTTTAAATGACTTGATAAAGTATATCATTTTATCCCCATGTTTTGTACCTTATTTTGAAAATACCACCTACAAATTCGAGACTGAAGATATGATCTTCGACATGTATTATAATCATGCCTAACCAAATGCTATTCCAGCCTACTTATGTTTAATTTAATGTAATACGCAATTTTATTGTATTTATACATGGCACTTTAATGTTTTAAACAATTTCCTGCCAGAAGTTATGCTGCCTACATTACTATTTAATGTCATCACTTTTTTTTGAGGTTTATTTTTTTATGGTCCCCATCTCCCCCTCCAAAAAGAACTGCTCCATACTTCATATGTCAATGACAGTTTGCAAAATACATACTTCCCAACATATTTATATTTGTTAGACCTGCAAGGGATTACGTTACATAATAAATTTAATGCAATTTAGTGCTTAAATTTTTTATATGAACATAATAATAATAATAATAATTGAGTCCATCATTTCTTCTAGGAACACAGGTTGTCTATGAGTCCTTTCCACTTCTGTCTATCGGCTGCTAAGAACCTTAGTTCATTCCAGCTTCTACCCGCTTCCTTAATTATCGATTTTCTCAAGCTGTTTTTCGGTCTTCCTCTCTTCCTATTTCCCAGAAGGTTCCAAAGTAGGGTCGCCTTTGGTATCTCTCCATCCTCTTTTCTTAATGTGTGACCAATCCATATAAATTTTCTTTTTCTTATTTCTAAATTTATATCTTCTTGTCCTGTTACTTTCCATAGGCCCTTTTTGGAAATGATGTTTTTGCCACCATATTCTTAATATATATTGTAGACATATATTATATTCACAAAGGTTTGTATTTTATGCTGGATTTAATTTGTAACAAGCCAAGTTTCACATCCATACAGTACAGATTTCACATAAGCATTAAATATCTTAACCCTTTGGCGCCGGAATTAAATCCCCCCCCCCGGCCACTTTAATGGCCGTTCGGCCATTTAAAGAGCTCACTGCACGACATATGTATATGTCGTTCGGCGCCAAAGGGTTAATCTTGGTATCTTTGCATAATGATTTATTTAGCCACACTTTTCTCAATTTGGAGAATGATCCCCTAGCTTTCTGTATTCATTCTCAAGTTAACTTCCTTACTGGTACCTCCATTTTCAGCTACAATACTACCCAAATAGCAAAAGTCTGATGGTCTTTTAATGTCCTCTCCATTTAATCTGAGCCCTTGGTTTACTATTGTATTAACACGTATTTCTTCTGTCTTTAAGGAATTAATTACAAGGCCAGCCTTTTTGGATTCCTTCCAGAGGTCATC
>Ga0123354_10001813_pt1 | contig 26981 bp, 17 predicted proteins | sample TergutLab28metaG_2_FD_97872 | JGI IMG/M metagenome (GOLD analysis project Ga0123354, IMG submission 97872) | Labiotermes labralis P4 segment gut microbial communities from Petit-Saut dam, French Guiana - Lab288 P4 | ecosystem: Host-associated > Arthropoda: Insects > Digestive system > Gut ...
GAAGCCGGAGGGAAAGAGACCACTGGGGAGACCTAGGCGTAGATGGGTGGATAATATTAGGATGGATCTACAGGAGGTGGGATGTGGGTATATGGACTGGATTGGGCTGGCCCAGGATAGAGATAGTTGGCGGACGCTTGTGAGTGCGGTAATGAACCTTCGGGTTCCGTGAAATGCGGGGAATGTCTTGACTAGCTGCAAACCAGTTAGCTTCTCAAGAAGGACTCTGCACCATGCAATAAATAAGTAAGTCCCAGGATCATCATCAGAGAAAACACGATTAATTCGCACTTCAGGAAAGAACAGTGCGTGTTTATTACGTAACAACACAGTTGTTACGACTATTGCTTATTAAAAACATCTGTATTTTACCTTTAATCCCAAACAAATTATGTTCCTGATAATGGTCCAACGAGCGAAACACGTCGGAAATTATGTCAGTGCAGGATATTCGATTTGTATACTATGACAGTATGTTACTGAACACAGCTGCATTAATAGTACACAGTACACAATGAATACATTTAAGTTCATGGACGTGTCCACTGTCGGCAAACAAATAGTGATAAAAATTGTACGCAATAAAATATTTATCAAATTAACATTTACATTTTTCGACTGATATATATTATATAAGCTTGCAACGAAATACAGAATATGGATCCGACTAGACTTTGGTTTGGCGACCAGGGAAATGCGACTCGATTTGCGGCAGAAGAGTCTTTCTCTTCTCCAAATCTCTGGGGACTATGCAGCGTCGATTCAATCAGTACAACTGACCCTCTTCCCAGGTAAAATTGGTTGCGGAGTGAAACCGCAACCAATGCCGAGATTAAATTGGTGAGCTGTCCATCTGCTTCCCCGTATGCCTTCACTGCGTGGCGCTTAAATAACCACGGTGACAGTTTCCTAGACTAACACAGCAACACAATAACAGTACGTAAATTTGAGTTTTAATTACTCTGCTAGGACAGGTGACGTCACTTGTCCCTGCGCTTAATTATGCACCACGCCACAGGGTATTATAAATCTCAACAAACAATTGGAAGGGAACTTCGTACAGTAAAGACGTCCATGCAATCAAAGTCCAGAGATGGAGATTACCTCGATTTAATGGACGTAACAGAATAAAGTTTCAGAATATTACTTTCATCTGATGGCGTAAAACCCGTGCATATGAAATGTACCCCAGAAATGCGCGAAGTAATACCGTTATATGGATACAAACCCTCCCACACACCCCAACACGTACTTAAAGGCACTTAAATAATGGAATGGACATGAAGCACACATTGTGCGCAGAAGTATGATCGAAAACCCTTTTCCCTTCAACCACTTCGATCCGACGTAAGCACGTCGTTCTGTGTTGTGCCTGACAGATACCTCGCACGTGTCGTCACTGTTCGCTTATGTACACAACACTGTGACACTCTGAAAACGTCTTCACAATAAGCACCCACCCTTCTCTTGAGTAAAACGCATATTCACACCTAATGCTGTAAAACTGAACTCCATGACTGAACGCACGCATTCTACCATAACAAATGGGCATATCAAAAACAAAAAATTAAAACAGTACTTTTGTTAAGACATTCATTTTAAGGGTTAAAGCAGGTGGCACATATATTAACCACTAAGCTTCAACAGAGGGTTAAAACACGTGACGTACACCCACCAATGTGCTTCAAAGGAATAAAGCGGGTAACACATGCGTTAACCACTGTACTCTAAAGGGATCAAACAGGTGGCACATATGCTAACCACCAAGCTTCAACAAAGGGATATAGCAGGTGAAGCACATACTAACCAATAAACTACAACCAAACAATAAAAGTCCTTAGATCTTCATGTAAAAGTCCAGATAATTTTTCCCGATTCTGACCGAAATTGAAGTTTCTCGACAGTATCAATGTCACGGATAGCCGTCCAGTAGGAGCCGTGCTGTTACATGGAGATGAGGCTAATAAGCTCTTCTCGCGACTACGGGAACGAGCCTTGTCCTGACCTATAGGCTACGGACCGATCTGTTTGTACAGAAATAAGGCACTAAGTCTGCTGGAAGAAAGTGTACAGAAATGGCTGTGGAGACGACGGAAACAGCTTGCTTCTTAGTGCCTGCGGTTTACAAAGATTTTATCTGCTGCTACTAGTAATTCCCAAATGAAACACGTCTTGGTTTTATCTGAAAACCCGTTTATTGCGCTACTACTGGTGGCATGCCGCTGATACGCCACGCCAGTCGAATTCGCTAGTTGTCCACTAAGATTTTAACATATGTAACACGTAATATGTATCTAAACCGCTCTGAAAACTGGGGCAGAACCCACACTTTCAAGACTAGCAAAAGTGCTTGTTCGCTCAGGGTTTTCATTACAATAAATTGTACTGAAATGATCAAATGTCCATCACACAAAGCGACCGTTCGATCTAGAGAGTCTACAGTCATCTACCGCTCTAAAATTGAAATCGTGGGTGCGAATCCCGCTACGAGCAGGGAAATACGTTCTCGTTCTTTCTTTGTGTTGTCTTTTATAGGTCTCAGCCTATAGAGGTCAACAAGAATCCAAATCCGATCCCACGCCCGCAACGTCGGAGAACCAGAAAATGGGAGACCCTAGGCCGTATTAGTGTACAGAAACAAATATTGGTTTTTAATCTCGGAGCACGGAGGTCTCTTTTCTTTGCGGTCTCTAGTGGGTCCACTGTCCACTCCCCCAGATTATAGACAAACATGGGAGTTTTGGAATGATAACTGATAGCGAAAAACCGTGTTCGCAAAGAATCTGTCCCTGTTCCGTTGTTTCCACCACAAACCTCACATGGACTGCCCTGGTACAGAACCTGAGCCTCCGCGAGGGCAGGTCAGCGACTAACAGCCAACTGCCCATACAGATGGGCAAATCCGACAAAAATAATAAAATTCCTTAACGCGAGACAGAGAATCTTCATAGACGTGACTATGAAGATGAAATGTCGTCCGGGCTGCGATGCCGTGTAGTTCGCACTGTGACACACCTCTTTGCGGTTTCGTTAGGGAAAACTGAATTTGAAAACCACAATCAGAACAACGTTACACAGAGAAAGTTTAGCACAAATTACTACTTACGTTCACTGACTTTCAACGGTATACGATCGAAAACAGTAACTGCAAGTTCAACCGCATATAGGCACCGAACTACACCGCTTCACAAGCCAAACTACCGAAATCTTTAACCTGCTTATTAATACGATCATCTTACGAAAATATGTTGCCGCTGAAAAATCCAAGAGATGCGAGTACTTTGTTCGGTTTTTTCTCGAAATGAACTATCCTGAAATAAATACATAAATAAGTAAATAAATAAAACGCGGACTTGTGGTTATTTAGTAAATAAACTTACTGGAAATATTACTAAACCGACAGTTTTTCGTCCGGACTCTCCTTAAAACGTAATATATCCTACTGAAAGTACTTACAAATAGTTTCCTGTAACACTCTTTTGTATTTTAAGCTCGGAACTTCAAACTAATATAAACTTCGGAATTTGACGTGAAATTTTGCGAATTGTAAAAAACAATGACTCATTCTATTATATAAATTCTACATAACAAAGAATGTAAAGTCACTCATATTTTCTACTATTACTGACGTGTACAGTAGTAATAGCTTCATTCTTTCAAGCAAACGATGCAACAGCGACATTATAAACACACTACATGATTACCTAGCAAACAGAACAGAAACGGAGAACCAGAGAAAAACACGCGATTGATGCGATAATATAAATGTCCCTGTATTACACTCGGGTCTTATAACGATGACATTAAACAAAACAAACTGAAGACGATTAGGCTCGAAGGGAAGAATACCGACAAATCGTGATGGACAGTTTCGTAACCGAGTGTCGACCTACAGCACACAGCCAATTTGATGCACTTCTCGACTCATACAAATACTTCGAGAGAAAAATACTAGACACTCGTGCAAATTAATAGTGCTAATTTACTTAACAGAGGATATCTAACGGCTGCCGTCTTCCAATCCTACTCACTCAGACCGAGACGATAGAAGACTGCACTAGAGCCGATGTGTGTCATAACATTCTTTTCAAAAACAAGGGAGGCTAAGAAATTTCCCCAGGAACCAATGTTTCCCAACAGAACATTCTATGTAGGATATAAGAGTGAGACCTGAGATTCTGCTGACGGTAAACACGTGACGCCATGTAATCTGATAGAATTGTACCGATGTTTCAGAGAATCCTGCGTCCTCCTTCAACGGAGTGGCTTTACTCTGACGCAATTGGATCCTCTGAAATAATGGTAAACTACCAGACTGCAGGGCGTCATTGACCAGACGACAGGAATCTTAATCCTATGCGAAGATCATGTAGTCCAGTTTCATCATATCTAATGACTATTTCCACAGTCCTAGCATGCTTCATCATTACCTAATTCTATTACATGAGGATGAGGCCATCCGGTGTGAAAACAGCCACCACACTAAACGATTTCACTATTTTAAGAAACTCAGGAACATGCCATTTTGTAGCATGCACCTGTTACATCTATCAGACAGCACATATGAAACGTATGCCTTAAAACTCAACTTCTTACAAGAAGCAGCAGTCCTCCTACACCAACTACAAGTATTAAAGTACAGGAATAAAAATGATAGGGGATTCAATCATGGCTCCACCCCTAACTTGATGATCTCAGCTGTCTGTAATGCTTTACATAAATGGACTTGATGCATACCTGGCAGTTTCACCCCCCCCTCCCCCCCAGGTACATTTATAACAAGTCACAATCAAAATCTCCGAGGAATACAATGTTGTCTGGTAGGGCGTAGGCCTACCCAAAATATATGGTATCATAATGTATGAGTGTAGAATAAAATCTCCACGCCCATGAAAATCTCATATGTTATACACAGCCGACGGTAAAGGTCAAGCTCATCTTATATCCTGCCATTAAAGCACAGATGATAAGCAGAGGTATACCTCTAAACCTTCTCTCACCTCGGAAGACGGAAGGTGATTGGATAACGCCACTCCCCGACGCTTTAACTCCGGGAATGACTCGGTACAGATTGTATAGGAAGCTTGGTGGGTCCCGAAGCCAGTCTGGGCGGATGCGGAAAATCTCTCCCCTACTGGGATTTGATCACCAGACCGTCCAGTCCGTAGCCAGTCGCAATACCGACTGCGCTATCCCGGCTCATAAGGAACGTAAAACAGGAAGGGAGACATTTGGAAATATGTGCATAATTGATATAAACCCTTACACTAACGCTTTAACATGATGTTAAAAGTTATATTTACTTCCTCCAGAGTCAGTGGTTAAGTGAACCATCGTCACTTCTATTTTATCAAATGGTTCTTAAATTACATGAAAAAGTCTCCCTACTAGTTTCTCTCAAGAATTCAATCCTGTACTTTCCTTCACTGATGAACTCATTATACCCTACCACGGCACCCTCATCTCCAAACGAAATAGCTTCTTTCTTTTACAACTTAACCATTCCTTATCACCCCTTTTCAATCTGTCGCCTGCTAGCTGCTTGATAGCATGAGACTTCTTAGGCGCCTGGTAATTTTAGCTGATTTATTGATATCACTTTTTTTTTAACAATCACACTGGCACTGCTGACTATCTCCGCTAACAACCACACTCCTCAAAATCTTCTCCTCTGCACTTGTAACCCTCACCTTCCAGGGTGACACCTACAACACTTTCCCTCTAGTGACTGGTCGGACAACGAACGCGTTTTATTTTCGTTGGCTGACCAATTTAAAATTCTCAGAAAATAAGCTTAAATTTCCGTGGGAGAAAAACGCCCAAAACATAACCGAAAGTCGCTAATTTCTTCACCGAAATAAAACCATTAATTCTGTCAACACAATGCCAAACAGAATTTCCAAATGTCGAGTCCTGGCACAGCTTTGCAGTTGTCTGCCTCTGGAGGGACATGGGTAAAAGCGACAAGGCTGAAGGGCTGGAATCCCTTCACACAGCGGGTGGTTCAGTAGGCAAGGAATGTTCAACTACAGTCCCAGTCTCACTCCTACCAGCTGCCATTTGAGTAACAACAAAAAGAATCATTCTTGTATGCAACAATATAAAACTCCAATTATCCGCTGTTCCTGCATGCAAACTACCATAAAAGATGTCACAGATTAAACTTAACATTCATCACACAATCATGCATAAATTCATAGGTGGGGGAAGGGGGTTTCCAACAGTGCACCTGTGTAGTAAAACCATATCAGAAGCTTTTGTACAGAGGATAGAGGAAGAATGAGGGACCATAATCTCAGAAGCAAGAACTTCCTGCATGCATAAATTATATATCTTTAGCAATAACACTACTCAAATTAGAAAAACACTTACAGTTTACTATGTAATTAAAAAATAATACCGGGAATGAGGACATAAATCACATTCAAACCATCTACCACAATATTTGCCTATAGCTGAGGCTAGTGTGCATACTAACAGGACACAGAGGCATGTCTTTTAGATGTTCTAGAGGTCTGTACCACAAAACAGGCAAGTGAGAGAAACTAAGAGACAGAAATCACATTTTCGAAGTAAATGTGCAGATCTTTCTTATCAACATCTTGTCTTTCCTTTATCGCTGCAACATTGTGATAAACCTTATTATTTGGAGTTATGTGGTTCTGTTTCAATGTTCATGTTAGAAACATGTAAGGTTCCTTATTCTTACATTTGTGAATGCAAACAATAATAATTTTTGCATAATTTATCCAGTTGTGGTATATCATATTAAAACTTGATATAAGCATTGTCATCAACGACAACAAATTTTATTAGTCCCATTAACACATGCTGCATGTTTCAGTCATACTGACAATCCTCAGGCCTGAGGATGGAAGTATGATATGATATACCACAACAGGATGAATTCTACAAAAATTCTTACAGATGGTCAAGCTTGCATCATCATGCCTGAGGATGGTCAGTATGACTGAAACATGTAGCATGTGTTGACAGGACTATAAAGTATGTTGTGGTTGATGGCAATGCATTCATCAATTTTTAATACAATATACCACAAAGAGATAAATTCTACAGACATTATTACAGATGGTCAAGCTCATATCATCATGCCTAAGAATGGTCAGTATGACCACAACATGTAGGATGTGTTGATGGGATTCATAGAATGTGTTATGGTTGACAGCAATGCGTATATCAACTTTTAACACAAACAATAATGTCTCATAGGATGTGACAACATTTAGTCTGGTACAAATTCAACATTTCAAAGGAACTTGCTGCTTCCATTTTTCAGGATATAAATCTAACCTGCTGATGGATGTTCTTATTCGATGTCAATAAATATCCATCATATTACATGGCACCACATCCCAGAAAATAGTACTATCAAGTTTCAGAAACAAAAAACTTTAAAAATATTATCTACTAAATATTCAGTTACTACACAAACGAAATACCCAAAATGCAACAAGTAAACACCAGATTGTAGATGTCTCTGAGGGCCTCATCAAACCCTATCAGAATAATTGAGTGAGTGACACTTTTCTATCCATCACCCAAGAACATCCTACAGTGTTCAGATGGTGATTAACTAGGGAGTAACGCCAATGTCGTGTAGGTGTATCTGAAAGAAAATGGTACCTCCACCTTCAGGGTCAAAGTGATTATGCTGACAATGCAGCCATCTTATTAAGCAGGATAATGGGGAAAGTGTTTACTTACAAATCAGAAAATGAAAGGGACAAATAGCCCTGTACTACAGGCCAATAGGATCAATGGAACATAACTCTCAAGAACTGACCCTTCACTTAAACACGACAATAATCCTCATACTGGTCTCCGAAAAATGCAGGAAGGGAAGAGCAAGACTGAAGTGTGAGAAACCCCTAAATATTGGTATTCACCTACTGTAGACTCCAATTCCTCCACCATGCCTACCCAGCATCTACCCAGAGTACCATAATCCAAACACTCACTGCCACAAAAACATGAAACTTACATCCTATGATGTGTCCTTTGAACAATTAATATCAGTGCCAATGCACATATAAAACAATTTGGACAAAATTATAGAAACTATGGTCCTGCATGCAACACACCATATTTACCTGAATATAAGACAATTCTGCATTCAATATGACCCCCATTCAAAATCTTCAATTTTCATAAAAATATCTAAAGAGAACACTTTCAACTCTGTGAGTGATTACATAATGATACCCTCTCCCATCACCCCACTTTTCAGGTAAATTAGGAAATCGTCTTGTGTAAAATCTAAATGTCCTTACTTTCATCAGTTTGAGGAGCCGAAAGAATGGCACTGTGTTTTTTTTTCACCTCTTCCACATTTGCTTGTATTTTATCTATCATCTCGCGGATTTCCTCCACCTGAAACACATAAACACTTCTTAAATACTCACACAGAATGGACAATGGTGTAATATGTTTTTCTTTTATTCTTTGCAAGTTGCTTATAAAGACACATGTGGGCAATGATAACTCCCCACATGTGTTTATCTTTCCTCTTGCATGAGTCACCTCCAAAGCTACTAAAAAATTTGGACAAAACAGAACAGAGTACATAAGGGCAAACACTGCAGTGAACCTTAGACTTAAACCATTTTTGATGTTTTATGCAGTGCCTTTGCTTATACACTCAGCAGCCCCACACTTTGAATACAGTTCAGTACCCAGCTGATGGAGATGTCAGCAGAGTCACCAGGTTTCTTAAAATGATGACCAAGGTGCCTAAATCTTAATGTGGCTGATGTTTCACAGTCATAAAGAATGGGCAACACTGTTTCCAATGCCTGTTGGCATCCACCATACCTGGGAATTTCTGAGTCTGTTTAAATGACAGTGCTAATTAGTAGCTCTACCACTACTGTTAGCTAGTTTGCTCAAACTGAGTAATTCTCCAGCTCTTTCAGCAGAGGGTATGTTAAGAAAGCCCTTAGCCTGCCTTTGTCCACAAGTAGACTGCCAGCGCTCCTCGTGTTCCCTACTTGTTCAGTCCCTGATTACTCCCCTGGCAACCTTTGTAGATATGCCCAAGGCAGGCTCAGGTCCTAAAAGTTGACACGAGAAGGAATGCCTAGCTAATTGGTCAGCTACTTCATTTCCATCAATCCCTATGTTTCCTGGCACCCATGCCAATCATATTCTGTTATGTTCTGCCAGTTTTACCAGAGACTGATGCCAATTCCAGACCAATTTAGAATGTAGCTGGAAACTGTTAAGGACCTTGATGGCCACTTAACAAAACATACGGATGAAATTCAGTACTGTGGATTTACATAACACTTTACTGCAAAAGTAATTATGTCATAACACAATTATAAAGCTTCAAGACTCTTGTTATATGGTACAATACACTGACACAGGAACCTCAACATCAATGAACATGGCATCATGTCATGACTTAGATCTTCATCAGTACAGCTACTAGTACCTTAAATTTTACATAGTCAATTATAACATCTCAAAAACAGCTCACTCTTCAGAAATCTAGCATCACACATAAACACACTAATTACCTTTCTTTAAGGTGGTATATCCCCAATGTGTTACTAAATACAGCTGAATGGTGCAATCAGTCAACACAACACTATATTCACTAAACATGAGACTACACACTTTGGCAAAAAAAAAGATTTAGCATCATCAGGCCTAATTACAAGAGAACACAAGGGAGTGTATTTTACAAATTTGCTTCAGTTTCCAATCCCAGCTTTTACACGTTAAAATATACATATATTGTAAAAGATATACAATGCCTGAAATGTATAATTTGAAGTTTGCAAAATGTTAAAAATATTAAACATAACATTATGATACAGACAATACAAAATTATGGAATTTTATATGCAACTGCCTACGTCATTTGGAAATCTTACATCTAACTGCCTAGATCATACTATTCCATTTGATGTTCTTAACATTTTATAACTCCAATATATACATTTCAGACATTCTTGGAGGAAAATTTCCTGGCAGATGGATTGCCTATGGTAGACCAAACTCTGGCCCCCACAATCCCCCTGATATCGCATCCCTGGACTTCTTCCTGTCACGATATGTGAAGGATTACCTTTATGGAACATCTGTGGATGTCACAGCAATCCTTCACACAACGAAAATCAAAGAAATACCAAATGTGGCAGAATGCTGACCCATTAACGGACAGAATTGAGCTATCACCCTGATATGAATAAGGCCACTAGGGGTTCCAACGTTGAGATGGACTAAGGCATGCAAAACTGCAAATTACTGCATCTACCTATCTGTATTGGTTAACAGGTAACAAATTTTTAAAACAGACACAGGATTTGTGGGCATCCCATACATGCCAAACTGAGAATAACAATAAAGTGTCCTTAAGGTACATTTCAAGGATCTGACTTCCAGACAGGAGAGTTGAGAAAACAATTAAGCGAAACTTACCTACAAAACCTAAAATGCCAGACAAGATTTAATGTCTGAAATGATGTGTTGCTCAATCAGTTATCTGAGTACTAAATGAGCCTATGGACTTCATGCATTTTATGTAGTAGTACTGCTTGCAGTACTACAGCCATGCTCATTGCAGTATGAGGTGCAAACTGGCTGAGTGAATAGCACTTCTGTATACTTAGGAGACCTCACAATCAAATCTCCAGCCACAAGCTGGCTATCATATCTGAGATTTTTCATTGTTTACAGTCTTCCTCAGTTCCTGCAGGCAAATGTCAGGATAGTACCTCAAACTAGGCCACAACTTTTTTCCTGTGATGCCCTTTCCAATTCATTATCTACCACTCATCCTAACATTCAATGCTATACATCTCATCTAGTGGCAGCATTATTAAACAAACCATAAACAAACACGAGACCTGCGCTCTTCTGGTGTATTACACAGCGTGTAGTGGAAATCATGCATAAACAAACACAATACACCTGTAATATTTGAGGTTTTCACAGCAGAAACACTGAGATCACAGTCCTTGGGATATAACATACTATGGTTTGGCAAGTGACACAAAAGTTTCAGAGGAACCTAATGCCTCCATAAGGTTCTATAATGAAGATGGAGACAGCATGTACCTCCAAAACATTACAGCTCATACCCGAAACCACATAACATCTCAACAGACTGTGACCTTACCAAGGAACTTGTTCCACTTTAAATCATTCTGATAGGTAAAACTGCAATTTAACACTTTAAATAAAGAAATTAAACTACATACAGAGATTCCTTTCCTCACAGAAAACACAATCTTTGACCATCAGAAAGACCACCCAGTTAATGTTGTATAGGGAAAAATACCAGTGTTTATTGCAGGACATATACTGTAAATATAAAAACAGTCTGTGGGGAGGACAGTTTTTTTTTTTCATTTTAAGCGTGTCAGTATACTAACCACTGGACTTTAAAGAGTTAAAAATGTTGTTTCTGACTACTGAATTCAACACAGTGTTATAAGCCTCATCAAATTAAGGTGGGTGTGATGTGGTGTGCAACTGACATGTGGGAGAAGACAAATGCATGCACATGGGATTCTGACGGGAAAATCTAAAAGCAAGTGGATACTTGGAAGACCTACATATATACTGGGTGGTAAAAGTTGACCTGGCCCCCATGCATTCTTGCCTCTCAGGTGAAAAACAATCAGAATAATGCTATGCAACACAATGGGATGTATGAGGTGGGCCAGCTGCAAGTGTCCGCTTTTTGGCAAGTTCCATTCAATTCAAGTGGTACACAGCCCAAACCCAGAAATGTTGCTAAGTGTTTAACATCTTTCGAAATTCCACTTTCTTTCATAGCCTAAACCTGAAAATGTAACAACACTGCACTGCTCTGCAGCTGCTTAGGATAACGTTTTTGCATGACTGCCCAGTGACAACTAACAGCTTCAAAAGGCTGCCCTCAACTGCCTACTGAGATAAGCTGTTGTATTCCCAAGCCAAGGTCAAACAACATTTGAAATGGAAACAAGTATAATTCTTTCTCTCTGTGTTTGTACATAATTACTTCTACTCAAATAAGAATCAGTACTAATCCCATCACTTTAAGAACATCAGCAAAACTGTGAATAATGTATGTCTCAGTGACACTGAGAATTACTTTTGAATCTCTTGTTACATTTACTATTGCAACTATATTTCATAGTACAGAATTCAGGCACATATCTGCAACATTTAGCCCTCTGAAGCTTAAAATTCATAAGCATTAGATTTAAGATTCAGTTCCTACTTCACACTAGACAGATTATGTTTCCACTGCACAGATGAACCTGTTAATAATGGTGTTCAAGGAAATAATCACCGTTTATTCTGAGCAACATATGGAACAATAAATATATTGTCTGGACAAAATGGAAAGTTTTTAGTGTTAATGTATGTGGTACAATACAGACCACTGTGCTTGACAGGGTTAAGCAAAAAGTAACAATATACCCTTATCCCACTACACACACTGAAAAAACAGCTTGTCATTCAGACTGTACTATGGCTTACGCAATTATTCACCACCCAGTTCAATCCCAGGCAAGAAGTTGTGGGATTTGTGGTATACAAAGTGGCACTGGGAAAGGCTCCAATACACCATACACTGCAGTTAGTACGAAATTTATGTGGTATACCATCTCCACACAACACAACTCATGCGGTACAAAGTTTCTTTACAGTTACACACAATATAAAGGGTGTGTACCTAAAATGCTTGAACAAACTTCAAATTTCCTACACCTAAACAACGAAAAACCTTACATGTCTGCAAACAGTTTTCGAAGTACAGCCCCCCACATATGCTGGACCTCAATCCTTCAGATTTTTATCTTTAGAAACTTAAAAATCCTACTGTATTCAGTTCCAGTTGAAAATTAAGAGAAACTTTAATGCATTTGTTACACATGTCAAGCTATTTACAACCAGTCCAGGAACTCTGAAAGGGTGCAACAGTCCATGATGAGTTATGTCTACACGTGCATTAATTCAGGTGGAGAACATTTCAAGTACTTCTTGTGATCTGTGACTTGGTAAACAAAAAGAACTCAACAATTATTAAACTGTGTATGTGTATTGTAAATGTATTATGTCAGCTCTAAGTAAAATATTACATAGTCAACTTATTTAATGCTGACTGAAACAGTTCAATAAAACTCAAAACCCACCCATTTCTGGACATATTTTTTATGAACCCTTTTCCTTAGTTTTAATGTGAAGAACTCTTAAAGTCTGTCCAAGTATTTCAAATACACACTGTGTATGTACACATAAACACATACACACAATATTTATATATTTGTTTATTTAAATCTACATCATTGGCAACCTGTTTTAGCCTACAACAAGGTGATACATGTCTACAAATGTTCCTATGTTCAAACCACTAATACAGAATTTGTGACTAAAAATAATAATGAATTAAACTCATGCTGAGTAGCGTTAGAGGTCACAAATTTTCAGATGTTGCAAAATGTTACGTTTGGTTTCAGACATAACATAGACTATTGATTTGTTTCAGAATTGCATGTTGAGGATAGAATCAAGGGAGGAATAAGTAAACAAAAGCTTGAAAAAACTGTACAATGAGGTGTGTCATGAATTGTATTCTATAATAACTATAGCAAACACACACCATTCACAGGAATTATGTTCTTGAAAAATTTCACAAGGGGTGCAACCATGATGTACAACTTTAAGACCTGATGGAAGAAATGGGGCTAAGAGAAACAGACACACAAAATATGTGTAAATTAATGATTAATAAACATAAACATCTGTTTTGCTGTTTACCCAAAAGATATCAGTGTTACTGGCCAAAATTTTCAGGATGATCAAATGACAAAGAAGGCGTGGTGGAAGGACAATAGACTAGGTGAAAAAGAGGTGATCTATCACATTCTTCTGTATGTCCTTCTCTGCCTCCTTGTGTGGTGCCATGAAAGTTTCCATTTTATGCTTAAATTTCAGGCACATATCCAAGCAATGGTTAACCTAAAAGAAGTGACAAAGTCATCCACCAAGAGTCCTTTCTTCATAACACTGGCAGTCAGCTGAGACCTCTCTACAAGAGTGTCAAAATCCTCAGCTTCTGGTTCAATAATTATTGTCAGCTGTTCAAGATCCTGCTCAGTTAACTCAGCAGCATGAAGACTAAAAACTTCCTAATTCCTCCAAATCTGGGAATCCTTCTCCTGGAACTTCAGAGGCTAACCACCTGGGTGTCCCTTGCCTTGTCCTGTAAGCCAAGGTATATCCACACATTCTTCCAGCAAGCAGTCAGAGCGACAGGCTCCTTCACCTTCATCATTCAGTATGACTTGCAGCAATCACTGACACTAACAAAGGTCACACCTCGCTTGCATCCAATACACAATGGAAGATGCCACAAGCATAAAAACTTTTGAATATTTGGTGATTTACTGGTGAAGTGGTTGCAAAAGTGAGGTAATACTGTTCAAATGCTACTCAACTTGGATATTCAAATAGGTTAGACCAAGATCCTGCACCTCGGGGCATTATCCAAGACAAGGAAGGCCTTGAATGCTCAATTCTTGTACTACAGAAATGTTTTTAAACCGGACCTCACTGGCATGGCCTTCTCCCTAACCGAAGCAACAATGACAGGCAACCACTGTTGCATCTCATCTACCAGCCATATACAAACTATGTGCTTTCCATTTTTCGAGGAAAGGTTCACGCAAAAGTTTTCATACTTAATAATACAGTACTAACCTTAACACTTCCCTTGACCTTGTCTTTAATGAAATACCAATTCATTTACACAATAATGGCACCCAACCACAGTAATGCTCATTCTCCAACTCATCCGTTATCTCCACTTTCTCTAAGACATCACTTCTCTTTACACCTTATCCACAGGCTTATCATCACTACATACACAGCTATGTCTGGACATAATTAAAACATGGAGACAAAAATTAACTCTAAGAAGTGTGAGAGTACAGTCAATGTAAATTTTGTATGGAACAATACCACAGCAATTACTGAATGACAAAGGCATATGCAGCCACTTGTGTATTACTTCATATGTCTACATGAGTGCAGCCCTCAATATGTAAGGGGCCTAAAAGCCACGCACAAGGGTTGACAAAATAATTCTTCTGTAAACAAATGAAACCATCACTTGTATTATTGAGGTGATCAAATCAAACACAATAACATGTGTGGCACATGTACCATGCAAGGGTCAGATGAGAAATCCATGATGGTACAAAGTATGAGTTGGAACACCTGAAGAAAAGAGACCACTTGGAACACCTTGGTGTAGATAAGAGTATTATATTAAAATAGATCACAAACAGGGTGGAAGATTGTTGAATAAATTCATTTGACGTGGGATAGGAAGCAGAGATAAAATTAGATTAAATCATAATATTTACATTAGGCTCTTGTAAAAAGACAGAGAACCTTCAGGTTCAATACAGCATATCCAAGGAGAACAGAATCCCCTGCTATATGGCAGCAAAAACGTCAAAACTCAGACATGGCCAGTTTCCTGAGTAGGCAAGTGAATATCAACTCTTCAAAGAGTCTGTTCCATGGTCTTATTCATTCATAAGTTTAAGAACTATATAACATCAACCTACAGCATAAAGTAACTTAGCTACTAGGGTGATTATTTTGTCTCAGCAGGTCTGTTAATTCACCATCATATGGTACAACACAATGGTCATGTTCAGAGCAGTTCAAATTAGGTGCTACCCTAGAATAAGCCTTAGGAGAATATGAAAAATCACAAAAAAAAAATGTTCCATCAGGACAACTGATCTCTGGACTGAGATATTAAAGCCAAGACCTCCCAAACACAAACCACATGCACTACCCATTGGACAAGTTGTTTTGTCATATATGCTGTAGCAACGATGATGATGATAATGATGATGATGGTAGTGACGGATTGTTAGAACTGTAAGCTGTTACAATGAAGACTGTCAAAATGTAATTGGTCTCCTTTCTTTTTGTGTAGAGCCACGCACATTACAACAGATTCTCTTTGGCTAGCTTCCAGTCACAGCAGCTATTGAATTACTTGCTTGATTCTTGGCAGAAAACCAAGCATTGCACAGATGTTTCAAGAGTCTGGTTTGTTATCTCCATGTCATCCTTCTCCTCTTAGATTGCATCCAATTAATTCTGAAACCTTTTCAGATGCAATATATTAAGCATGTAACTTGCAGAAGTCAATAAAAGTCAGACACCTAAAATAACTCAGCTGATGTGAGATTTGAGGTTCTTATGGCAGTAACCATGAAGACTAGTCTTCTGGGATGTGAAGCCATACAGTGTGGCAGTGTTATAGTAGAACCACCTTCAGAGTGGGAGACAAAGGCAGTATATTCAACCAACACAATGGTATCTATTATCTACAAAAATGCATCACATCAAATTCCAAAAGACTACTTTAGTTTGATTTGTTATAACTTTACCTGCATCACTATCATTGTACAACATTCCTTTGTACCACTACACTGAACGGTTTACTTCATACTGCAGTGTAAATGCTCAGAAATTAGTAAGTTCAAATCTCATGTTTGTCCTATCAGTGTGGTGTGAAATCTTCTTCAAGCTATATGTCATAAATAATAAATTAAAACAAATTTTGTATGCTGGACTTTGTGGCAGGTAAATAATTTATTTAAATACATAATGAGCCAGAGGTGAGACATTCTGTGCATAAAAATTCAGTTATCTCCACCTTCAGAGAATTACAGTGTATCATTTTTCTGTTACCACAACATTCTTAACATAGAAAATAAAGGACTACAATAGTAGTGTCCCTATCTATATTACACTATGCCAGTAGTTTCATGCAGTACTCTACATTCACTGTACTGCTACAAGTAGTACATTTTCCATGCAAGAAGTTCCAAGCCTAATTAACCTTCTGACTCCAAAACTAGTAGTGGTTGCAGAATGCGGGAATTTAAATGACAGCTGCATAAGGAAGACCATTATATGCTGTCTCCTTAACCCAATGTTTGGTATATTTTGCATCACACTGCAAGACAGGTAAACCTGGCGTTAGGTGCCAAAGGGTTGAATTTAATGTCATCAAATGGACTGATCTAGTGATAACAATGTGCATGCGTATTTGGGTGATGCCTGGTTTTAACCCTGCCTGAGCCATCAGCTATCCTGTTTTTGTGGTTTTACTCATAACCTGTTAAAAATGTCAAAACAGTACACTGAATAGGACGTAACAATAACACTTCCAAAGCCCTTCCAAGTGACCACTCATGACTTACCCAGCCACTCAACACAACTATTGACAGGACTACAAAATAACCCTTTCATCACATTAAAAAATACTAATATCCTAGCTTGAGATCTGTAACCTTAATGATGGCAAAATACTTCCCTTTATTCCATTCATAACAGCCTTTGTAATTACACAATTAAAGTGGCTTGCTAGGCACTGGATGGCCAAAGTTCAAGCCAAAGCACAAACAATGAGATTCTTATTTTCAGCAACATGTCAATACAACTCTGACAATCACAGAGCCTCTGATCTAACAGCAGTATAGCAGTGAGCACGTATTTGCTAGGTCAACTATTCATGAAGTCACAATCACATAAGTATAGCAGTGTGCATGAATTTGCCAACTCTGCCAGTCACAAAGCCACCAGTCTCACAGATAAGACAGTGTGCATGAATTTGTCAGTTCTGACAATCATGAAGCTTCTGATCTAATATGAACAGCAGTGTGCATGTATTTGCCAACTTCACATTCAGTGCACGCCATTTCACAGACGATTAATACTGTCTTAATTGAAAACATCAGCTAGAAACACTACTGTATTTGTCCATGAGACAAACCACACTCCAAATCAAACTTATAAGTCTGGTAGTAACTGACCAATACTTTCACTGCACCATTGCAAGGCCAAGCTTGCAGACTCATGTTGGTTACCACACTGTGAGAATTCTCTCTGACCTAACGTTTGGCTATAGCATGCAGCAGACTATTCACGAAAATCTAATGCTGAGACCTGCAAGTACTTACATATTACTGCAATGTGCACACATGTTACTCAATCATGTGACAAGAAATTCACCATTATTAAGCCTTCAATGCTGGCCTCACAGCACTGTATAGACCTTTAGTTCCTGACACACAGCTAGTCTTGATGTAAATGCCTCACTATTTAATTTACAACCCCTTCATCCTGGGCAGTAATTGTAATTTAAACCCCTGTGCCAATGAATAGCTAAAAAGACAAAATTACTGCTCCTTAAGCACAGAACTGGTAACAGGTGATCAGAAAAAATATACAAGTTCGGACCCCACTCCCTCTCCCTCCTCCACACACACACACACATACACACACACACACACACACACACCACCTTGCATAAATCGTAACATGCCAGAAAAACACTGCTTTGCTAATTACAAAGTTGGGAAAGGCCAGAACCGAATTCTGCAGTTAAACTGTATGAATTTTACATCAAAACAAGTTCTGAATAATCCTCAAGTCACCACATAATCAGTTCCTCTTTTATTACCACTTTTCACGGTTTTAAGTTGAATTTGAAACTGACGGAAAAAGGGTATATGGGCAAAATGATTACTGTTTCAAGTTAAGTCTCGACTTCCGGATGGAAAGAGGATCTGTGCCCAGGTGGCATGCTACACTCCTGCAGTGATAAAATACTGGGTTTTATCAGTTAATATTAACAAAAACCCAAAAACAAACATCTTTATATTATTCATTTCAGGTACCTTGGCACAAGTTACTACACTGTACTGAAAACAATTATTTACATTAATCAAGGTTTTATCAAGTAAAACTAGATGGTCATTTTCTTCATGTTCTTTAAGATCACACTATCATTTTTGAAGGTGAAGCCAAAATATTTATTGGAAAGGGTTAGAAATGTTGCAACCATGGCCTATTTTCAGATACTAACCCAGCAATGACCTGGAAATAATAAGGTAACCACACAAAACCTCAAGCCAGGATAACCAAAATCACTTATTTAACCCAGATCCTTTCAGGTATGAAGCAGAAATGATGCCAGCATGTGCAAAATATTTGGTATTAAATTAATTCTCCTTAAGATCCAGTGTTTTGCAGGCATCTGATGGCCATGGGTAAGATCCTGGACTCTTACTCAGAGTTTTGCACTGATCCCTGGTCAGATCCATGTAGAGATTTGTCTGTTTACAGGCTGACATTATCAACACCCCACCCATGGTTCGAAGTCAATGTTAAGCAGCAGGTCCACCCCATAAACCATAAATCCCAAGGCCACTCTATCAATGGTGTAACAGAATCCACATTAAAGGTGTCCCCATCTTAAAAGCTACAACATTTTTCAGAAATATCAACACAAACCACATATGAAATTATCAAATAGCAACTCTTATGTTTTCCCCCCAGGGATGTGTAATGGTGACGTCTCTGCATGAAAGTGTGGTGAAAATATCACCCACTATTGCATCCCATCACTCAGGTATATAACAACTACTTTCAGTAAATGTAGTGCCACAAATCATAAGACATGCATCCAAATTAAGTTACATGTACCTCGGCAAAGAATTCATCCATGAATCCACCCTCCACCGTGACAGCAACATCATCGGGGCCAACATCGTCATCATCACTTTGTGCCTATGACAAAAATAAGTAACATCTTTATATCCAAACAGCTAACAACCACAATAATATAAAAGAGTATAAATGTACCAATGAATCTACATGGTGTTTTATTACAATCACAGCACAGCTACCATAAACAGTGGCAGAACTCAAACTATATGTCCCTGCAATGAGGCATGCAACATCTCTAACATAAATACATGTGACACAAATGATTTTGTTACCAGTAAAATCCCCATATAATTATCCTCATAAATAATTAATCTCCTGATTCCAAAGTATAGCAGGTAACGGGCAATTACATCCCATGTGCTCGTTATCAGTTTCATGACAACCAGGTTCAGTGTCAATTCTAATGTGCTTATGGTAAGTTTACAGATGAAATACTAGATTAAAAAAGGCAATGTAAAATTATCCCTGAGGTTAATTACCTTTTCTGATCCTGTAAAACTATACACTGGTCTCTAAAAGGTATTGGTGCCTTATGCCGGTCTCAGTGTGTTTACTCGGTAACAACTTCTTTAAATGTCCACACTAAGCCAGAAAAATTAATGCTGTCCCAAGAAGCAATTGCCATTTAAATCCATCTCCTAGAGGTTAAGCACTGTACCATGAAAACATATTGAAAAGGAAGACTAACTACATGTATTCATAACTTCACCATGAGCTGGAGATCAACAACCAGCTTCACATGAAAACTGCATTATCCCCAATGCAATAGCACCAACACCTGCCAGACAGGAGGCTGAGTGGGCACAAGAAGTGATCTGGCTGCACTGGCCAAACACAGAATTCAACCCTGGTCATTACTACACTGATTGAATTATCCTGTGATACACCGTTAATAAAAGAATGTGTTCCACAGTAACTGCTTTGCTACAATGTTACTTGCTAATTCATCCAATGTAGTACTACAATACATCTGAATCAAAGACATGTAACTTAAAATTAAATTCCATGAAACAGAGTCAGCATTAAAAAAAAAGCTGTGTTTGATTTCTGTCAAAACACGTGCTTGTCCAAAACTACACAGCATGAAATTTCAAAATGAAATTAAAAATCAGAATATCTCTACATGAAATACTGAAAAGTCCTATTTAATTATATAAATATTGGTAAGTCCTGTTTTATTACATAATGTTAACAGCAGTTCTCTGTGGAATGGTGTAGCTCATATCCCTATTAAGCATACTGAAAACAAAGACTGGATAGGATCAACCACTGTCATCAGAACAGCACGACTGCATTAGTCATCCTGATAAACTTTTTCAGTGATATGACATTTTGCTGATGACTGGAGATTTTGGTGCTACAGCAGATACACTGTATAACTAAAGGGCAATTCAAAAATCCACACTGCTACAAATGAATCAATAATGTGGTATTCTGAAACTTTTGCAATGCATCTAAACAGAAATGAAAAGTGAATAAATAAATACCTTTATAAATGTAATAACTATATTCGGCAAAACAAGTCATTGGAATCATATATTTTATGAACACATTGTACATTAATCTCTGAATGAGTAAAACAATGCATAATCTGAGGACGTTTCTAAAATGTACCACACACACACTTATACTGATGAAAGTATCAAGTGAATGTCACAGACAAAATTTGCCTCCAAACTGTCACAAGTTCTGTCTAATCTACGTGACAATTCATGCCAGCTGATATTCTTAATTATCCATCATTTTCTTTCACATTTGGGCATTAAATTCGCAATATATATCTATCTCATGAATCACATTCCAGCACATATTTCAAACAAACTTCGGATAAGAATGACTTTTTTTTTACTACAGGATGCTATACGTTATGGGTGGGTTAGGCTGCACTGCAAAGAGGATTCCACTGAACTTCACTCACCGCTTTCAGCGCTGCTAACCTATCCTTCGTCATCTTCTAACTGTCCAATTCACACAGTGCGGATTCGTCTTGCTTTATATAAACATCTCATTCACGAATATTTCCATGAAATGACACTAAAACTAACGAAACGGACACTACAATAATAAAATCGATACGCTTGTGATTTCACTGCTTCTGCAGTGCCGTCTGTAAATTTACGCATGCGCGCATGACGTCAACACCATGTCGCAAAATTTGTGGTAAAATTATTGTACAAAAAAATAATATGTAGTATTTAGGTGTTTAAATGCTCAATTAAATCGACATTTTTAATTTTACTGTTATTTATATTAAACATATCGTACATTTCCACCAATTTTCTTACAGTGCGATTTTATGAATTAAAAGCTCTCAAAAGTCCACCTTCTTCTACGCCGAACGCCATTGTGGACCGTAACGACTTTGGAAGGAGGTAAGTTATATCGTGCATTTTTGTGTGCATCGGTATATGGTTTCCGTCTTTAGTTATTAGATGTGTTATTAATACACCAAGAAAGAGGTCGGTTGAGAAAGATTACAATTTAGAGCAATAATAGAAGAAAATATTCAATTTAAATTCGGTGTTGCGATACCAATTTCCTTTGATCCATCCAAAAGGCGCCATTTCCACATTATTTGTAAGAATTCTGTGGTTAGAGTAGTGGTGTAAATTATTAAGCACGCTGGTGACTAGCAAATATGCACCGGGTATGTAAAAAGCATTTATTTGTGCAGATATGAAATACGTGTGAAATTGTAGCGTCTTGCGTCGTATGGCGCAAGTTTTTCAAGGATGTGTGGTACGTTGAAAGTGCGTTTCTGGATTTCATTTATTTACTTGTGTTGTGAATTTTTAGGCATTGAACTCAACAAAGTAATCAACATGGCACAAGATCCCGATATGCCTACTTTCAAGTGTGTTCTGGTTGGTGATGGAGGCACAGGGAAAACTACTTTCGTCAAACGGCATCTAACTGGCGAGTTTGAGAAGAAATACGTTGCAACATTAGGTGTAGAAGTTCATCCCCTTGTATTTCACACCAACAGGGGGCCAATAAGGTTCAATGTGTGGGACACTGCAGGGCAAGAGAAATTTGGTGGACTGCGAGATGGCTATTATATACAGGTTAGTAGCCTTATATGTTCACTTTTATGCACGCCATTGTGATGAATCAAAAGACTAGTTAATTTAAAGCTTCAGGTTTTTATTTTTAAATATTGTAAGGTATTTCTTAAGTTTAATATGAGACATCACATAGCTGTTGCAAACACTTATAGTTGTAAGATTATTAAAATGCTGTCTCATAACATTTTTACCAGTCTGGTATGTTGCAAAGATGTAGAATGAAATATTTCGCTCTGCTTCAGAATCAGGGAACCACTGTCCCAACATCTGCACATGCAGAAATGACCCCTCTGTTGCCAACATACACTGCTAAGATTTCCCTCCTCTACCAGTGGTGTTACTAAACACAGAGGTCCTCCCTTTCTGGGGTAGTTCTTGCCTCTGAGAGTGTTTAGGTTTGGCATCAGGTTAGTCTCATTATGTGAGGGGCATAGGTTAGATGTCAGCCTTCCACTATACAGTTTTATACCACATTGGCTTCTTTTCACCTTTGTCACTCACAGTGGGTACATTGTCACCTGTTCCTAATCCTCCTGTGTTTCTGCTTCATTTTTCAGCTTTGCTCCAGTTAACCTGCCTGATAATTAGCGTGAATTTTATGAACTTGGTGATGTTCTATACTGTGCATTGTTTTGTGAACATATACTGCCTTTCCTATTGTGTTTAATGATGCTTTCATGTGGTACCACATACTTTCAGTGGTATTCATGTGCATGTCTGTTCATTCATCCATAGATGTTCTTGAATGTCTTGTGTGTGTGTATGTATATCCTTCCTCCTTATGTCCACTCTAGGGGGGCAGCAGTCACTGATGATCTGGATGCTGGGTTCAATCCACTGCTTAATGATATCCATTATTGTCTCTGCATATCTGGCTCTGCCACTATAATTATCTTTCCAGACCCATGTTGTATATCCCTGAATACCTTTTTTCCTTTACCACTTTATGCTTATTATATTTAAGGTTTGATTTCCTCAGTTACACAGGTTTTATTCTCTTCCCCTCTCCTTTCCAGTGACATTTTTACATACTTCCTGATTACTTTGTGGCTGAATTACATCGAGTCTGCCATTGTTTCATACTGGATTAACTGTTCCAGCTCGATTACCTGCGCTGGTACTTTCTTGATTACGTCATGTGTCAGTAACATTACTTCAAACAACAAAAAATGGCTTTTCAAAAACCGCATCCCCCTTCCTTATATTTTTTTGCATTTGAGCACTTTCCCTTTCCACTCACTTTTCTGCCTCACACATCATGCACTTAATCTCATTCTGAAGAAGTCCCACATCTTCCACAAACTGCATTGCCTTTTCATGGTCTGTAAAAAGATGTGCAAAGGACAGTTTTTTCAGTAATCTTTCAGAAACGATCTCCCTTTATCCATGGTACAGCTATGGCACATTCCGCATCCCTTCCACATCCTGCTGGTATCTTGAGTGTTCCTGAAATCTCCTCAGCCATTCCACTTCTCACTTCTGCACATTTCAGCACACACACTGGAACTACAAGCTACAGCATGGAGAATCAATGGCAGTGCTCCTGTCCCACCACAAACCTTATGCCAAGAACCATATAAAAACTACCCCTACACTCCTTTATGCTGCCATGTTCAAAGCCTACTATTCCCCCCATTCTGGAGAAGTTCCACATATTTTTGCTTGTGTAACTGTTCGAGATCTCAGCAGAATGCACTCTGCCAAGCATATTCCAGTTCCCTTGAACTGCAGCCAATAATGATGAGTAGTGCATCATTGTCAGAAACTCCACAGCTTAAGTAATTCACATTAGTTTACGTATTGGACCTTAAATGTTGATGGGCAACAAATAAGCTCAGAAATAGCTGGTACTTGCAGTAGTACATTAAAAGTAATACTACTTACACTTAATCTAGCCTTGTTGCTTATGAGATGGAAGTGCATCCTGCAAAGAGTATTCTAGTTATCATACATTGCTTACCCATTTTAGATAAATTGTGAAGTAACAGACTGCTTGTCGCACAACCCTTCCATTGCGACCAGCAAGAGTCCTACACCATTTCTTCACTTCTATTTCATTTTTTCAACTACTACTACTACTACTACACTTCCTTTGCATGTAGCATGACTGCCCACCCTACAGCACCTCCCCTCATCATGGCTTGCAAAGAGTATTGCCTAACCTGCTGCTCACATTATAATGCAACCGATTCTCCCAGCAACTTAATTCTTTATCCCTCTTGAAGGAGTCTGTAAGCTCCTCTGAAATGTAGGTTTACATATCCAGTTAACATGGCATCATATCCCAGAAGACTAATTATCAGTGACATTGCGAAGACCACAAAAATCAAACACCTGTCACTGCATGCCTCAGTTATCTCATCCCATCTTGAATAATATGCACTAGGTTGCTGACTGGAGAGGCCTTTTGACAGGGAGTAGGATTCATCAAATGAGATTTGAAGTGAGGGTAATGAATAGATGATTTATTAGTTCTGCAACCTATTACTGGTGGGATCATTGCAAATTCCAGTTTATGGGGGAGTGCTTTTAAGTGGTAGCGATATGTTAGCATTCCTGTCAGGTTTTGACTGTGACATCAGATAAAACTTTGCCTTTAGGGGGGTAGCCCACCACAGTGGTAGGACTAGGTATGTGACCAAAAATGTTCCAAGAGAATGGCTACAGACACAATGACCCAGCAAACATGGGAGAATTTTTCTTTCCCACAATATGCAGACTGGTTCTGGGGCCTAACCTTTCACTGGGCACTGGGGGGCTTTTTCCCTCAAGCATACAACCTGGCAGTCTCACATATGCATGTGGCGCATAATTAAGCACAGGGACAAATTTACATGAGAGAATAATTGATTATTCATGGCAGTATCTTATGACAATTACCAACTCAGAAATGAATAATTTATCATGCAATAAACATTGCAAGACATACATATTTGTCTTATTATTGGGTGAGTACTACAGAAAAGAAATTCATCTATCATATGCCTTAATGTAGAGTACCTGGTGTATCTCATTTTCCTTGCTGGGTGGCCTGTCTTACATTCCACCTACAGGGTGGGTGAGACATCACTGGAAGCAATAAAACCAAGATCAGTTTGGTCACATCTTGTGACTGTATGGCTTCATTACTTGATTTTGCATTTTGTTTCAGGGGCAATGTGCCATTATAATGTTTGATGTTACATCTCGAGTTACATACAAGAATGTGCCAAACTGGCATCGTGACCTCGTTCGAGTGTGTGAAAACATACCCATTGTTCTTTGTGGGAACAAAGTAGACATTAAGGATAGAAAAGTCAAAGCAAAAAGCATTGTGTTTCACAGAAAGAAGAATTTGCAGGTAAGGAATACTGTACTATAATCAGAAATTGTCAGGCAGGCCTCTGTATGAAAATGGATTTGGTATCCAGCAGTGCAGAAACTACCTCTGCCATCCTACAACTGGGGATTAATGTGATGAGGGACATGTCCTTGCATTTATAGATGTAGTTGCTGTGGGAACCAACTCTTCGGTCCAAGTGCTGACTGTATGAGGATTAGTGGCCAGGAAAAGACAACCATTCTACAGTCACCATGAAAGCAGTTCCATTTTTCTGTAATGCCGAGTCACATATAATCTGTGCATGTCATCACTGATGAATCAGGAATACTAGATCTTCTGTGTGTGAGGACGTGAGAACTGTCCCTCTAATCTGAGATGATACCGTGGCATTGGCTGTATTTAATCAGTTGTCCTAAACTGTATACTAAGTGCAGAATTTTCTCACTTTTTTCCTTCTTTTTTTTCTTCTTCAGTATTATGACATCAGTGCAAAGAGCAACTACAACTTTGAGAAGCCATTCCTTTGGTTGGCAAGGAAATTAATTGGTGATCCAAATCTTGAATTTGTGGCAATGCCTGCATTGGTACCACCAGAGGTGACCATGGATCCCAACTGGCAGCTACAGATTGAGAAGGACCTGAAGGTTAGTAAAGAATTTGAGATTTGCCAGCTGCCAAAGAATAGTGTCAATTGTACAGCATTCTGTTATGTACTCCATACTCCATGGAGCAGAGATCTTGAGAACCTAACTGGTTCTCAGCTAGTCAAGAAAATCCCCGCATTTTATGAAACCCAACGGTTCATTACTGCATTTACAAGTGCCAGCCACCTGTCCCTATCCTGAACCAGATCAGTCGAGTCCATGCCCTCCATCCCACTTCCTGAAGATCTAGCTTAATATTATTCTCTCATCTATGACTGAGTCTTCCAGTGGTCCTTTTACTCAGGTTTCTTCACCAAACACCTATATACACCTCTCCTGCCCCCCCCCCCCCCCCCCCCCACCCCAATCCCCCCCCCCCCC
>Ga0123354_10001816_pt1 | contig 26969 bp, 20 predicted proteins | sample TergutLab28metaG_2_FD_97872 | JGI IMG/M metagenome (GOLD analysis project Ga0123354, IMG submission 97872) | Labiotermes labralis P4 segment gut microbial communities from Petit-Saut dam, French Guiana - Lab288 P4 | ecosystem: Host-associated > Arthropoda: Insects > Digestive system > Gut ...
CCCCCCCCCCCCCTTCGGGTGTTTAAGACCTTTTCTTCCTTTTAATTTTTTCTAAAAAAAAAAAAGATCTTTTTTTTTTAAATTTATAATTAAATTCCCCCCCCCCCCCCCCCAACGTTTTTGTTGTTCATATCTGTTAACTGTAGACTTGGAAGGTATTTAGCAAATGCGGGTGGGAATTTGTGGCTATTCGTCTGGCAATGGTATGGGAATTAGCGACTACTATCTCTGAAAAAGCATGTCACATTAGTGACTGTGCCGGCTCCTAATGTTCTAGCAGTCGATGTATTTGGGACTGGTATTTTTCGCCGGCATCTCTTGTCGTAAAACAGGTACTTGCCTCACCCTGCAGCTCCCTCTTCTTGCGTCTTTCCCCACTTCAGCACCAAGCTAGTTTCAGGAATTCTTTTGCGGAGTTAGTAGTCGCCAAGCCACATACCTTCGCCAGGCGAATACCTACCGTATGCTGCCAGCATTCCCTCAATACCTTCCAAGCCTCTGATTACAAGAACTGAAGAGTACTCTAGCCCTCTTAAGACGTGCATTGGAGTTGTTTATGAAATATTAGTTCCAACACATACTGCTGGATGAGTTATATCTTCATGCTTCATGTAGGTATTGCCTTCTGTGAAGGCGTACGTTGCAGACTGTATGTAAGCAGTCCCCGCCTCACAGAGAACATAGGCCTTTTCCATTTGAGAGACCTTCGAATTGGTACAGGTGTTACAACGATGCGTATAGTTACCACTGCCCTTTAAACGGATAAAATGTGTCACGTCCGCGTCTCCCCACGTCCTTTCGAGTCCACAGCTGTCTCTCGCGGTCTGACTTTTCCATTTTTGTTGGTTTTTCTTTATCCGCAGCTTTAAGTTTTATAGCTCGCGCGTGAACATGCGTAGTTTTCCGTACCGAGTGATCCGTGTTTGGGAGACATCCATGTTTGCTGGATAGAACTAATGAAATCATTTTTTCCCCCGTAAGACCATGGTCTTCCCTACCCCAGAAACGTATCTCCAGTTTTTGGTGAGGCGGAGAATTAGTACAGGGTGATGTTTTATTCAGTGAACCGAACATCAGGATGTTATTACAAAAAATGACCGTACACATGGTTAACACAACTTCAGTATGAAAATAAAGGTAAAGGTGCCCTCATACATGCCATAAAGGAGTGTATGGGCCTGAAGGTGAGCTGCACCCATGCTTAACTTCGGCGATGGATAGAGATGAGCCTTCAATGTGAAACCTGTTGGGTGTGTCCTCACTGTGAGATTACCTGTCGAAATCGGAAACTGAAATTCTGTGGTGCAGCTTATAAAGTTTCTGCGGAGATATAATTATATTTTGCTGTGTCGTTACTTTAAAATCGTTAGGTTTTGCCAGTGCTGTTGTAAAGCACTGTCGTTAAAGAGATACCCGCTTGGTAAAAGGTCACGTGGACGTGGATCTGTTTACATAGTTAGGATGAATAAAAATTCCTCCTGTATATTAAACAGTATGTATAGTAGTGTTGGTGTGGCAGGTTGAGCGACCGGGCGGCCTCCCCGAGCAGCCATATGGAGCAAGAGAAGCGGATCAGGCGCGAGATCGCCAATTCGAATGAGCGCCGCCGAATGCAGAGTATCAACGCCGGCTTCCAGTCGCTCCGGACCCTGTTACCTCATCACGAGGGCGAAAAACTCAGCAAGGTGAGTTCCAGTTTTGAAATAAAACTGAGCTAAATGAACCTAACGTAAATACGGGTTAGGACTGTAAAAGGAGACTCCTTTGTGGTCAAGAAAACGCATCTTGTAAGCACCTAATAAGTACAGGTACTAATTAATTTCCCAGTATTTTGAATATCTCTCTTGCTAGACCAGCCTCGTGGCATAGAGGGAGTACTGTTTAGGGCCGCGTTTAGACGATGCAAAACAAGCGTTATTTCAAAACATCTCGGGCCGCTATTGTTGTGTTAACGAAACTTTATCAGTGGCTGCGTTCATCTTACGCTTGTGATACGGAATATTAACACCTAACAAAGAGCGATTGACGGTAGGTTTGAGCTGTCAGTGACCACACAGTCACTGTGGACCGACAGCACGTACATGTAATGTAGTGAGTTCAGAATTTACTGAAAGGGCGAGCTTGAGGTGTTGGGTGCGTTCGGGGCTGCGGAAGTAAATCCAAACTTCATTTTCTCCCGGATTCTCACACCTGCACACTCCCGTAAATTCGCATCCACTGTGAATCGTTGATCAGCAGTCGGAATACGCGTAGTATTACATGTTTGTAGAGCGTCGTTAGATAATTAATACAATTATTAATGACATTTATGAATTGAATTAAACAGGTATTAGGATGCGGCAGAACAGGTTGTTAAACGATCGGGTGTCATTCGGAGTAGAATAGAAGGAAGAGGGGCTTCTGTTGAGTACGGTTATACTTCGGGGTTGGCTGCGTAAAATTCTGTAATTTGGGCACCTGCAGATCTGTGTCACATCGGCGTTTTAACATACGAACTTAGTGGCCTTCGTGCCAGCAACCCATTCGACCCATTGCTGTCACGTAAGGACAATACACTGTTACGTGTTTGTAACGTGTAAGGTTAATACAGGGCACAGATGAGAGAGATGCGGTGCTGTGTGATCATGCTTGAAGATAAGGCCCACGTTGTGCGGTATTAGCTTGTGTAAGAATAATAATCCTTATTCATTGTGAGAAGTACGACAAACAACTTTATGTACAGATGTGTTAATCTAATGTACTATAAACGGCATAGCCTCCTGTATGTTCCTGTCAGCTGTTGTGGCCATCTGCAGGGAGGTGTTCTTTGAAGGGTATGTTGCATTGAACGTCAATATAATTTAAGTTACTAAGACAAAATGTTAAGTTTCAAATCTATGTTAAAATATAAAATATTGTTAAAATTGTATGTGCTGAGTTGGTGTGTTTGATACGCTTTGTTTTGGTCGTATTCTCATTATGAATCAGTGCATGGTTATGGATCATTTAAAATTAATAATCCTTTTGTTTACCAGGTTTGGGTAAGCCCATAGGCAGCATTGTCTTTTTTGTACGTATGTGTGTGTGTTTTTATACTTACCTGCGTGCGTTTCACGACCAAGGGTTCTTTGCAAATGGACGCACGCACTTGCTGTCTTTTGTCTCCTAAATTTTGACAGCCAAATCGGCGAAGATTGCCGTCTTGTTACTTTCATCTAACATTCCGATGGTGGAAAGATGAGTGTTTCGTGTGATTATTGTAGTCATTGTCTTAGGAGCATCGCGGTTAACAAAACCTGACGTCATAAGTTAATATTGTGCGATGTTTTTGTTGTCTATAATCCCTAATATTTGTAGCCATTGGTTCTTAGCATGAGAGGGTAGACATGGCTCCTCCTGCCGATGAATACCCTTACAGGGTGATTCCCACGATTTCCTACTGTCGGGCCTATACTCCGCCGTGAAATTATTGTCTGCTCTCAAAACACACACACACACACACACACACACACACACACACTAGTTTCACTGTGTATTGACTGGTTCTGGTACGCCTCCCCTAGAAGGCTGTGTAGCGGCACTCGGCATTAGTTTCGAAGCTCCACTTGACACCCGGCGTGTTTTGTGTAGTTTACGCTTCACTGAAATATAAGAAATTTGTGACGCTTCGAACGTCATGTTACGTTGTACTGTTCTTTGTTGGTGACCATGCCTTTTTAGCTCTTAGATGCCGTACTTCGTCTTCGTATTTTTCCGTTCGTAGTTCGTTTAGTGAAGTGACTGTAAGGTAGGTGTTTCTCCTGCTGGTCCGTATTTTCGTTCTAGCCGTCATCCCACGTTTGGTCCCAAATACCACGTGTCATAGTTCATGAGATGAGACCGGTACAGCCCTGGCTATTTTGAGGTTATTACCACATCGGTTCCTGCTTGGGGCGTCATCTCCTGACCTTCGGATTCGTGGATCTGAGTTACATAGATCAGTTATATTAGACAGACAGATAGAGGTGGCTAGGTAGGTAGGTAGGTAGGTACGTGGATAGGTAGGTGGGTGGGTAGTAGGTCGGTAGGGAGATCGATAGGTGGGTAGATTGGATGATGTACGTGTTTCCTGTCCCACTGCTCTGGTTCTGAGTGACCAGGTTCCTTGAAACTCAGACACATAATTGACCCACGTCATTCCCTGGGCCTTCATTGTCTACCTGGACCAGTTCCTTCGCTGCGAAAATGAAAACGCCGGTCTTAGTTACGAACTACGCAGTGGCAAAACCCAACAGACTGTCATCTGAGCAGTAACCATGGAGAGAGCTCCTAATTGTATAAATTTTGTTTACCTTCGTATTCCTTGGTGCGAAGAGTGTATTGCAGTGTCGTTTCGTTTATTTTAATCACATTCTTGCCACTTATCGATACGCGTAAAACTGTACGTTTTGTGTTGAAGGTGCATGCGAATGTGCATTTGGTTGCATCGAGGCTCTTTCATCTAAGACGTTTATTTTGTGGGACAAAAAAAACACTCGTATAATTACCATTTCATTTACCAGTTCTTTTTAGCCCAGTAACTCTGACGTATATTGTCATTTTTCTGTCTTGCTGGTTGTACGCTATGTCAGCACAACGCACATTAAATCACGGTATTTCAGTTCTTCTGCCTTTTACATCTACTCCAGCACGTTCGAATTTTGTTGTATATTCAGGCTCTCTCTCTCTCTCGTAATTTACCTCGTAACAACCTTTTTGGAAATCCTTGTTTTGTGAATTATTAAATGCATGGAAGCCGGGATGACGTTGGCCGTGTAATGACCAGGCTACGGGCTGAGCGGTCCGGTGTTCGATTCCCGGCGGGAGCAAGATTTTTGCATTTACAGAAACGTCCGGACCGGCTTTGGGGCCCACCTGTCCTCCAGTTCAGACTGGCGTTCTTTACCAGTGGAAGAGAGGCAGATTCGTGAATTCGACGACTCGTCACCACTAGTGTCCGGGTTAAGAATGAGTGCAACTGTACCTGCGTATTCCACATATGCCTTCATGACGTGGGCAGGCACAACCTTACCGTTAGTTATGTCTTTTCCTTCTTCAATGCTGCAGCTGTTTCGTGCTGCGTTAATCCCTTCATGTACACTTAAGTTTCCAAGAAATTTAGTCCCATCGACTTTGTTTGTTAGCAGTATGTTGGAAATGTCATGACCCTGTAAGATTGTACGAAAGTATAATCCATATTTTCTTTACACATGTTATTTTTACAGTATATTAATGTGTGACTCCGAATTTGAAATCCGAGCAGTATGGTGTAGCGGTTAACGCCGTACCTTTGCCTGTTCCGGGTGGTGGCTTGTCCTGTATTTTCCGTGCTTTTGTTCAGTACCAGCCAAGTGCTGGGGTGATTTCCGAGGTAGACAATGACCGCTTCCGAAGTCTGTGATTTGCATGATTCGTAAGTCATTATGTTCGTCGCTCTGTGGTCTTCGATGCTATCATGGTCCTAAAATAACCCTCAGCAGGTGGTTGTGAAGTTGTTAGTTTGTTGATTTTGTTATTTTACTAGGGTCCCTAGGATAGCTCAGTCGGTATAGTGACGGATACGCACTGATAACCGGGCAGTCTTGTTTCGATTCTTCAACAGGCAACACATCTATTCCAAAACGTCCATAATTGCATTGAGGTTCACGAGCTTACTGTTGAATTTGTACCAGGGGAATTTTCACCGTGGTATAGGGGACCAGACCGTAAAATTTACCAGTCAGCATCCATCCATTGCCGGGGTTAAAAATGAGTGGCGGTATGCCTCCGCTCCCTCGTGTGTCTTCATGGTGTAGACAGGAACATCTTTACGTTTTTTAATTTGTACTAAATGATTATCTTCTATTGTAGGATTTTTTATTGACATGTTCAGGGTTATTTTAAATAAATTAAATATTGTGTGGAGGAGTTGGTATGCTTCTTGCGAGCGAGTGATGTACCCGATTATTCGGCGTTTCTTTATGTGGAAATGACTTTAAACAGCTTTGCAATACCGCCCGAATATGTAATAACATCGGCAGTGATTTGAGAACAAATGACAATTCACAGAACTTAAGCAGCAGCTGTAAAAGACAAGTATGTCGTAGTTAGATAGCTGTGGTTTCGTTCGGAGTCTTTTTTCCTTCCGTTTCGGTGCTGTGCCTTTCGACCCACTTTGTCTCACTCTTCTCCATAAAACCACCGATGACAAGGTCGCAACACCTTGTGTCAGCCCTCGGCTTGTCTGTAGTCGCAGAATGCGCAACCGGCGATTTTTCGTCATATTGGTCTTCATTATAACGCGGCCTTCGACCGTCGATTTGCTGATGTGTTGTTGCGTATCGCGATGTGACCCTCAGCGTTTAGCCCAGTCCGTCTGAGATGTTGATAATGGCTAAGACGGTCAGGAAATTCCCCGCCTATGGAGCCGAGATAGCGTCGTCGGTATAGCGACGGGGGTGGTCTACCCGGTGTTCGAATCCTGGCGGTGCTAAGATATTGTTGTCATCTCCAAAACGTCCAGACCGGCTTTGGGGCGCACCCTGCATAATCTCCATTGAATTGCAAGGGTTTTGTCGGGGGTAAAGCGGCCGGGTCGTGATGTTGACCACCCACCTCTATCTAGTGCCAAAATTAAGAATGATTAGAGCCATAGACTACTACTCCCATATGCCTTCATGGCGTGGACCGGGAAATTTTCACCTTTATTCCCCACCGTTAAGGGACTCGAGGTTCATTCATTGGCCTTGTGCTTATCCTGAGCCACATGAATCCAGCCCACCTTACACAATGCTTTAGATACGTTTTAATATTATCCTTCAGTCTGCGCCAGTCTTCCAAGTGGGTTGGTGTGTTAACATGCTCAAACTAAACGTTTGAATGTTTGTGTCATCTTTTTCATACAATCAGCACCAAGAGAATCACTTTCCCTGTGGATAGGGTTGTCATTACTACGTTCTTGCATCCTTGCTACCTTTGCAATGTAACTAGTGAAGGAATAGACATCGTACTTGACTGAAATGTTTACTAACGACGGTTGCGGTTTCCCACCTCTAATTTGCCACAAGGTCTTGGTCTTGCCAATAGCGGTTTTGCCAACCGCGAGATATTCCGGGAACGTGACAGCGGTTAGTGAGGGATTGGTATGTGTAAAAAAAAATTTGAATTCGTGAAATCGTGGCGAACGTACTGAGATGAACTGCTTCAGTCTTCTGCGTACATTCGGACAGGCTGACCGTTCATAGCCTTAATACGAACTGTGTGGAAGTTGCGCCGGCATTACTTCGCCATTTACCTTAATGAATAGAATAGCGCAGACGTATTTTGTCCGTGTACATGTAATTTGACTTTGAATTTTTGGCTGGCCAGTTTATACATTTATGCATTAAGAGACACTCCTTTCGGGCAAGCTGGCGTTCTTCAGTGGATACTTTTTGAGTAGTTTGTTTTCCTTTATTTGTGGTTTCCCTGCGCCACGAGGGCACATGGGAAATGGAGGTATACCTGCCTACCTGCGTTCTTAACATTGTCACTGGTCAAAGATGAGTGCTTATTAACTTCACACCCTGATCCTTTTAACGCCCGTATTAACCAAAAGCACTAAATTATATGACAAGTTACATGTCCTCGTATTCTGCAGTTCCAAGCACAGTTCCCTTCATTATCATTTTCCCTGAGCGGCACTTGCTGGTTGTGTTGATGAGTTGCACAGGGTTGCAGCCAGTAATGCGTGGCAGAAATTCTTCGATGTTTCGTTTCTTGATAATTAAAATTAATTGTGGGAACGAAATATTGAAAGTAAAGGGGAAGCAAAGTGTGCTGATTAAACTCATTGCAGATCGTGTCTTAAAATCAGGCTGTAAGAACTCAAATACGGATTTATTCGCGCCGGGAAGTTGCCTGTGGGGCAGTTGCTTGCTTTGTTTTTGACGAAATAAACCCGTGTTTGTGGTTTTGAAGTCGTATTTGGGACACGTTGTAGACTGGGGGTGATCTGTTTAATAACAATTTTTTGTGTGGCCCCAATATAACGTGGTATTTGAATGTAAACAGAAACATCTTAAGCACGTTTGGCTTCTTAGTATTAGCCTTTGGGTGTGTGAATATGTTAATATTAACTTATTAATTGGCACTGTCATTGTCTTCGGCCATTTAGCAGAGAACTTTAGATTGCTTGGTGGATAATGAATGGGAAGAGATCTGGGTGGGAGTCACCGAATTAGTGTTGCTCTCCTCGGAATTTCTTAGTGTGACTGAGGAAGACGGAGAGTAACGCCAGGATATTTGCTTTTCCCTGCCGAGTTCGAACCTGGTACCTTCCAATTACAATTCGGAAGCGTTAGCGCTTAAACCAGCTAATAGTTAGGGAAAGTGCTGAACTAAGGACTGTGCCATTGAGCCTAGAAACTTCTCTCACACTCGAGTTTTGAAGGTTGCCGTGGAAAATTGGTTTGGCGGCTTTGAGTTGTAGAGTTTCACGTAATGTGTGCGTGTGGGCTCATTGTCTCATACTATTTTGTTTTGTACAGTAGCCTTTAAGTGACCTACATATTTAGGGGCAGAATAGGCACACAAATGGGCGGAGTTTGTAGTAGACAGTCAAGGCTTCTGAGTAGCGGGGTGATCAAAACAGCTCGAGTTGTCGAGCAATGGAGCATGAGGAAATGTTGCGATAGGCAAGGAAGAAGAATAAGTAACAGTAAGCATTTGATGACCTCCTTATGTCATGAGTCACGTGACAGAATGTCTACTACGACTGTCTGGAGTTGTAGCCCATTGAAGACAACCGCTGTGTGTAGAGAATTTTCCCCGTGTTACTCGACGTGGACGAATGACATGGGTTGTAGACCTTTGCTGATGAGTTGCACATCGTTATAGCTAGCAGTCGGTGGTACAAATTCTGTACTGTGGCCCTTTTTTAGGCGAGTTGGTAAAATTGCGACTGTTAGCTTCGTAATGACTGTCCCTCCGTCCGAATGGAATAACTCATCTCCCAGTGGACAGACTTTCATAAAGTTCTGTATTTCAGTATTTTTCGGAAATCTGTCAATAAAATTCAAGTTTCATCAAAGCCTGACAAGGATGACGGGTACTTTACATGAATACCAGCATATATTTTTTTATCATTCCTCTCTCATTTCTTCCTAGAATGAGATGTCTCAAACAAAAAGTTTTAGAGTATATCAAAACAAACATTTTATGTTTAATAACTTTTTTAAAAATCGTGCCGTTTAGGAGATAATGTGTAAACAAGACTGACAGTGTACGTATCACGTATCATTCAGGCGCGTTCGTGCAACCATTGTGGTAGCGGAAAAGCAGTAAGTATTACATATGGTGAGTGTGTGTCTGCATCCTTAGGTATCCATCATGCGGTGCACATGCGCCATATTGTCATCTGTGCCCGGCCCGGCTCTGCAGTGTTTTTCCACGTTGTCTCACAAACGGCACAATTTTCGGAAACTGCTACTGAACGCAAAATGTGTGCCTTGATTTCCACTACAACTTTTGCCCGAAACATTTCTCATTCTAAGAAACACTGAGCGAGATATGATGAAAAATGTTTAGTGGTCTTCATGTAAAGTACCGTATATTCTTCCCCGATTTTAATGGAACTTGAATTTTCTGGACAGTTGTACGAAAAATACCCAAATATAAAATTCATGAAAATCCGTCCAGTGGGAGCCGAGTTGTTACATGAGGACCGACGGACAGAGATGACGAAGCTGATAGTTGCTTTCCCAGTTTTGCAAACGCGCCTAAAGTACCGTACAGCCGGGCAGCTCACAGATGGCAGTATGGTGCAGGCCCATACATGTTGTATGCCTAAGGCCGCCTTACACACTTGATCATTCTGCCTTAACGTAATGTACACGGTTTCGCAGGTGTGGACGATGTTACTGTAACATTCGCTGTGTTCGGTTCGCCGCTGGGGCTGATCCACCTTGTTGTCGGTTTTTCAGCGAGCATCAGAGGATGTTACGTCACACCGCTACACCAAGATTTGTTTCTTTGCTCGCTGCCAATCACGCCAGGCGGGGTTTTAAATGCCGTCTTATGCCTGGGACGCCGCACGGACTCTAAAGGTTTATTATTTAGTAAAGTATCTTCAGCTGAAAATTATGCGTTAATGAAAGTGCAGTATGATTCAGAAATAGTAGTTGTTTGATTGCTGAAATTTACCACATTGTTAGAGGTGAACTCGTGACAGCAGAAGGAGACCCTGTTGCAGAAACAAGTACAAATTAGATCGTTGATTCTCTCCCTATGCATCTCCCACCAAAGACGATGAAAGGAAGGGAAGAGTGCGAAATGATGAAGAAAGTGTTGCCGGCCTTTCAGGTTCAAATCCTGAAACGGACCGGCGATTCAAGATCAACCCCTGAACAAGCTTGATTCGGATAAATTCATTTGGCTGTAAATAACATAACTATGGAAAACAGCAGGAGTGTGCGAGGGCAGTTAAGGCATTCAAAAGCACGAGACTGGACAGAACATCTCATGTGTGAAGCTGGTAGCAGTTTTGCAGCTCGGTGTTTCTGAATGTAGCCCCAGACTTCACACTTCTGAGGACGTAATTCATTCGGCAGGAATGCCATTGGGCAACACACCTAAATATTGGTTTGTTTGAAGTTTAGTGTCTACTGACTTAATTAGCTCAACCAATGAGATTTGATTTTCCAAAAAAATTAAATTCTGCGTATGGGGTTTCTCTAAGTTTGAGTTTCGGTCAGTAGAATCATTACAGTAGATAGGGGGGTATTTGGTTTGGACGGTGTAGAAGATGCAAGCGAGGAGACACTTCGTATTGGCAGCTGGAATAGTAAAATGTAAAGCAATCCCATTACAGGCCTGGATAGGCTCCCAGATTTCAAGACGGTCGGCGCATGAAGGTGGTAAGGTTGTCAGCCCTACGCCTTTACCCGCAGGAAATATTCCTGGTACTCATTTCTGTTAGAGGCTGAATCGACCCCAGGACCATAGTGCGGTCGGAAGGATTGTCAACGAAAAATTCCAATATCGGGAATCGAACCCGCAACCTTCCGGCTTGTAGCGCATTGTCTCAACCAACTGCGCTGCCGCGTCCCAGTTGGAGTAGTGCGTACATAAAATTGGGTGCTTCGTCAGTTTGAAACTGTTTTAAAATAAATTTTCTATAAAAAAAGTGACAAGTAACTGTGTGTGTCCAAGTGCTACGGATACACCCGCTAATGTTTATAATCTGATAGTTTCTGTAAACCAAGAGTGAACTTTTACAAACAAAATAAAGAAACCCCCAAGAACTAAGTATTGTGTACGTGTGTCAGCCGGAATAGTCGATCGCAGGTCTTGCAGGCACCTCCCGTGTAAATTATCCGACCTTCAGAATCACTAAGCGACAGAGGGGAAGCTACACACCCACCCATTCGGATGTTAATAGGACAGTAACAACGGCATTCAATTAGAGGACGTCGTCAGCAACAGCAGCCGCCTCCGCAGACGACGAATGCCGAAATATTTGCACTTTCATTGCAAACAAGTTGCAAAGTTATTATTTGCCGCCCACCAGGAATAAAGTGCAGCACACAATAAGCCAAAACGCATTCGCTGTCGACCCGGGACTATTTGATGTTGCATATCCTGTCTCCACTCCGTCACCAGCATCCCAGGTTTCCCCTCCCACCAGTACTTCCTCGGCTGCTGGTTCAGAAGACGTAATTCTGAGTGATCTGGTGTGCCCTTAAATTGTGCAAACTAAAGTTCAGTTATTAAAAGTACTTTCTTAGTTATGTATTTGGTTTCATTGTTCAGACCCATCGATTTTATGTGCAAAACAGTGTACTCTGTACAGTACTAAAATTTTTACTTGTATGTTTTCCATCAGTGCCTCAGCAATAGCTTGACACACTTCGGGTACAATCTGCCTGATTGTTTGTTTAGAAATTTGGAAAATATGTTGCAGACGGGTGTACGAGTCGCCTGTGGCCCAAATCGCAGTGCTACTGCCAATCTCTCTTGAACCGGAATGGCTGCTCGGAATCTGGTATCCCTTTTCACAATTTTCGGACGAACTAAATTCATCAATATTTCAAAATCTGTTGGTGCCATTCGATTAAATTTTTTTACTGTCCACTACATTCTTGGAACTTCAGGTCTGCTAACCAGCTTGTCCTACTGTACACAGACCTCTTTCCGTTCAACTCCGTTTACCATTAGCGTCTTTCTCGTAGCATTCTTCTTCTGGACAGCATGTGATGTACAAATATGAATGCCACGCTAGCTACCTGTAAAGGCATTTCCCAACCAGGAGCAGCGAACACTGTTGGATCACAGCGTGCAGCCCGTTCGCCAGAATGCTCGCCTTCTTGTCCCAACCGAAACCTCGGAGCGAGGAGAGCCGCCGTGCGATCATGTTACGCTGTTAAGTTCGACAGAATGCTGAAGTGTGTACGCCGCCTAAGGTTACAAACACAACCACAGAATATGTAATACGTACTGCTTTTCCACTGCAACAATGGTTGCGCAAACGCTACTCAGTGTTACGTTATAGGACGTTGCCTTTCTGGTTTATGATACCGACACTTTTTGTGTTGTGGTCAAGGAAGGATAAAAGGAAAGAGAAAAAGAAGTACGAATGAAAGAAAAGGGAATGAAGTAATAGAAAGGAAACACCGTGCTAAAAGATCCGACTGTCGCCATTATTAATTGTGGTGTGAGAGGTGTATTTGCCATTATTAATCGTGGTGTGAGAGGTGTATTTGCCATTATTAATCGTGGTGTGAGAGGTGTATTTGCCATTATTATTCGTGGTGTGAGAGGTGTATTTGCCATTATTAATCGTGGTGTGAGAGGTGTATTTGCCATTATTAATCGTGGTGTGAGAGGTGTATTTGCCATTATTAATCGTGGTGTGAGAGGTGTATTTATTTGTGGTTTAATGAACGACCCTCTTGTATATGAGGTCGAACGATACAAGTGAATAAATCTAAAAATCCAGTTTCCAGAGCTGTGGTAGAACGAATTACAGTATAAAGCTACCTTTATTAACTGATGTGAACTTCGACGTGTTTCATAGCAGCTCATAAAGATAACTTGACGTTGTACTAATCAGACTTTAGATTTATGAATTTGTATCAACAAAACGCAGAGAAATGCATGAAGCGAATATAAATATATGTCGAACTTTAGAATGAGAGTGATGGGTGTGTTAGAGAGGACGTGGGGGAAGCGGTCGTGGCCCAGTTTGAGGTATTGTTCCAGCATGTGCCTGCAGGGAATAAGTAGAACTGCTAGATACTCTGCCTAGACGTTCTCCGGGTCGATGTTCGAACCTGACCCTCCCGAATTCAGAGGGGGAATTCTACACCACCGCAACGCCCGGCGAAAGAAACAAAAAAAGGAGGGATAGACACATGATAAGATGTAGAATAAAAGATGTGATAAAATGACGAATATGCAGGTGGTCTGATTAGGTGACGGAATCCGTACTGAATTTGTTCCAAAATCATCGGGTAAAATATCACTTTGGAGGTACGAACATAAAGGAGGGTAATTTTGGAGCTGTGAGATAAAGGCATATGGGAGGTGAGTAGTCAGCTTCCTTCGCAGGCCACTTTACTCCCGGAGGAAACCCCTTCCACCCCGCCAAATAATATTCAAGTGGGTGTTTCAGGATAGGGACATGTGGGCTTCTGTGAGCACGTTAACGAACCCTGCTGTTCAATTAAAAGCGTAATTTCTTAACCAGATTTTTAACAGATAGGTAAGTTTAGGGTTGGTTAACGTTTTGGAGGTCAGTCATTAGCCCTTTAAAGCCTAGTGGCTAGTGTATCACCAGGGTCTGACATTCAGATATTTTACATTTCGCACGCAGAGTGGATTTGTGTGTTCTTTACGGATCTCTGAACTCGGGGGCATTATTTCCACTAACGGACTGGTTTGCATGACCGATATGAAGTGTGTTTACTGCGCGGTACAAAAGGAATCTTTATGTATGTCAGTTTTTAGAGGACAAATGTAGCTTTAAGGTTGCTGTTTGTTCTGTGGTTCCAAAATGTGTTATTGCACAAAAGGAAATACGTAAGTTACAAAATTGTAAATATTCTTATGACTAGAAGGAAGTTTATATTTTCGGTTCAGAATAATTTTGTCTTCAAAGGATTAGACGTTCAAGTGTCGGGTCCCGTCACCTGTCATTCTGTATGGTGTGTTGCCATTGTAATGTACCACTACCTTGTTCACAGTTACTAACGCTGGGCCGCGTGTAATTGCATTTCTAGACAACGTAACTACCAACCAAACGTATTTCGTGACGATTTGCATTTCAGGTATTCCTGAATTAAGAAATGGAATTTACGTCTTATGGTTCAAATTTGCGCCCAGAGTAGAAGTTTTTAAAATACCTTTGGAGGCGTAATTATGTCAGAATATCTTCATTACTAATTTTGTTTCACTTAACAGACGATCCCATTCCTGAGGCGACAGAGAAAATGGCATAGGCCCCGATCTCGTGGGTCGCAGACTGGAATCCCTTTAAAAGCATTTATGTGTCCTTGGCGTGTACTGTATTGTGGAGTAATGCTAAAGGTACTTTCCTTCCAATTACTCCTCATACCCAGAGAGTCGGTGTTTTTAATATTCAGTTCTTTTGGGATGAGCAGCCATATTGTTCCTACCGGCATGTGACGCATTGTCGTTCGGGGAGTAGTACTTAACCACACGGCGTCACATCCCGCACTGATAATCTGGGCGATCTCGAATTTGTAGTTTCGTTGATTGCGTTTCTGGCAAAACAGACATGAATGTGTGGGCTAATCGAAAACCAGAGGTCATCCGCCGCTTGTATTCGTCGATAACTCATAGTAGTGAGATGTTTATGGTATGGTGCCTTCATGTACATGTTGCGTGGCTGCACCCCGGCCGCACATCAGGTGCAAAGACCGCATAAAATATACTTCTTGAATTTATTATCGTGCCTTTCAAGGAAACGAGGGAGTTAATGACTTATAACCGGGCCTTTTACGAGGCTGCTTTTCCTGTCTACTGGGCACATGGTACTGAGGCGTATTGCGTCGTCAGTATCAAAGAAATTAGCGAGGATTAGAATTGAATGGGTGAAATTCCGTCATCGTGCACGCGGATGACGACGTCGTTGTTGGGTGGTCACGTTCTTCCCAGACGTTTTTAGTTAGCTGAGCCCCTGGACGTGTCACAGTGTTGCTGCGCGTAAACACCAAGAAAAAATGTTTTTGTTCCAGCATTCGAAGTAGGAATGTCACTGGCGGACAGTGCGTTATATTGTGTTAATGTGACAAACTACGTCTGACTGGAACGTAGTGAACACCACAGTGAATTTATTAAATTGGTAGTCTTCACGTAATACTGTCGTGCTGAGAAAAGTAAGGTGACAGTTTTCCCTTGCGCGCCATGAGGCATATGGAGGAATGAAGATATGGCTCCACGCAATCCGAACCCCGGACTTGATTGTCGTGAATGGTCACATTTACACCGCAGCCACTTTATCACAGGTGAAGTTCCTAGGATGCCAGTTTAGGAGGCTGGGTCGGCCCCATGGCCGCTCTGGACGCTGTGCAGAAGAGAGAGAAATCTCTTGCCCGTGCCGGGAATAGAGGCACGATTCCTCGGTTTCCCATCCCGTTGTCCGTCCCTGTTATGCTGGTGAAACTGCAAACCAGTAGAAACTGCGCCTTGTTTGAATTTGCGGTTGGTGAGGGACGTCATTGTTCGTTTTAGATGTGTGTACCGTTTGTGCCTTAAGACTGTGCTTTGTGATGTATGGGAGAGAGCATGCTACCTTCTGTTTTCCTGTTTGCTTCTCTGATGGGGAGGTGTTATTATGAATTGATCGACCCGCGCTGAGTGAGAGACACGGGGTCGACCATGCTCTCTCTGTTTCGCTCACCTCACCGTCGACGTTGCTGGGAGAAACTTTCGCTCTCTACTTCGTACGTGTAGCTGGCGTAGCTCGCCGGCAAATGTGTTGGAGGTCAGTTACCTCAAATGCTCTACCAGATGTAGTTACGTACCTTTTAATTTCACCGTGGGAATTGTGTTGAATGTTTGAATGTGGTGCATTATGGCGCTTCCAGCCAAAGAGTGCCAGTGTCAAACTGGAGAATCTTTTCCGTTTTGATCTATGGCAGGGCGTCACATCCTAAACCCGCGGCGTCCGAACATGTGGCTCACGCGACATATTTAGCAAAAGACTGCAGAAGTTGCTGGTACACTTGAACTAGTCGAGTAGGGCCCTGCGCACCGATTTTATACTGCCGCTAAAATATTCACAATTTTTAATAACGCACTATACTTCACAGCTGTCAATGATAAATTCATTGTCTCACTGTGGGCCCTCACGTTGAGAGGAGAACATGGGTTTTCGAAAACAGGGTGCTGAGGTACATACGGCCGAAGAGCAAGTAACAGGAGGCTGGGGAAAGCAGCATAATGAGGTTCATTGATTTGTTTCATTGTTATGTGCTATTATAAAGGTGACCAAATTTAGGGAAGATGAGACTGGCGGGGGAATGTGGCATGCATGGAGGAAGAAGAGAAAATTCGTACAGGGTCTTTATGGGGAATCCTGAAGGAAAGAACTCACTTGGAAGACCTGGGCGTTGATGGGAAGATGATCTAATGGATTTCAAATGCAACATGCAGTGTATTCATCTTGCTGAGGACAGGGACAAGTGGTGGGCTGTTGTGAACACGGCAGTGTACCGTCGGATTCCTTAAAGTGTGGGGAATTTCTTGCCTAGCTTCAGACTAACGAATGACTTTGCTCCATACAATTAGTGGCCCACTACGGAAAACAGTTGGACGCTCTTGCTGTATGAAGTCTCCCCGTCCTCCTGTTGACTTCCCGCAGGTGTCGGCAGTAAATGCGAGCGCCCACAGTGCAGTCTTCGGCCAGACTGCTCTGTCGTCGTTTAGCCGTGCAGGTTGAGGATAAACTTGGCGGTGTTCCATAGTGTTTATGTTATGTGACCGTGTGTTGTTATTTCCGTACTCTGTTGCATGTGGGATCGGAGTGACGATTTTCCTGTTAAGAGGTGCATTCTTTGCACTTGTAAATTATTTTCCTGAATCGTAACAGGATCTTCTAATCCATATGGGATTTTGAATGTTGGCAAATAATCGTTAATAAACGTCATCTGCAACAGTGCTTTGTGTTCGGATATAGTCATGAAGCTCTAAAATAAACTGGCAAGAAGTTACCCTCCACCCTTGGTTGGTGCGTCCACCAGCAAGTTTGTTACTGACTCTTTTTTTGAAGTCTTCAAAAGACAGTTTGAAGCACTTTCCTGTTCATCGATCTCCGTTATCCGAAAGATCATTGCTTCGTTAGAAGGTTACCATGCTTTGCCTGGTTGTCCTACAGTATTAAGGCGAATGCGGTTATGGTGGAATGATTCTGACAAGGGAAACCCGAAATGTTTGGAGAAAAGCGCGCTTTAGTGCCACTTCCTTCAACTCATAATTTTATCTGGCCCGGTATCGAACTCGGCCTTCCGCGGTCAGGGGCCGGCGACTCACCTGAACCATGGCACGGCCCGTGAATATGGAAATCTAAATAATTCTTACCTCGCGGAAAACCGTGTACTGCAGTTAATGCCGTTGGACGTAACCGTTTTTTGGTCTTAGAATTGTATGAAACATCAGAATTAGGCGTTTTTAATGTTCTTACAGTAACCGTTGCCTTGAAAGAGCTAAACGCCGAGGAGATGGCGATGTATATCGTGATCCTTGTCACATACGTTATTCGGCGTAGGCACGTACAAGTAGGTCAGTGGAGTGGTCGTCAGAGGTAATGCCTGTCCTAATTACTATTTGTTTCGTAGAACAAGACACTTTTTTGTTTCGGCGGTCTGTCTTTTTCTGTGTCTCCGGCAGCAGGGTCTTGAAAGCTTGAGGCCATGTCCGGCAACTGGCACTCTTTTGAGATTTACACGGCTGAAGAGTCAGAACGATTTCTGCCGACTCCTGCGACTTGTATGAGAGATGTTCCAGGTTACAAGGTACAAAGAATGCTTCTGACTGCTTATTTACCATTTGGGTCTGTAGCAACGTAGTTGTGGACTGGCTTCAGCTGGTTGGGGATTGCCTTGTGAACATGATAGTGAAATGCGCTGACTTCACTAAAGGCGGGCCTTTTTTTTGACAAGGGTGTCTACTGTCAGCTTCTCAAGGAGGTGTCAGCTTTGCAGTATTATGAGCCATATAGCCTTTTTCTGTACTCTTTTGTTGGAAGGAGCGAGGTTCGTGATAACAAAACACCATTGTGTGTTCAGAACGTAGGTCTATCGATTTTCTCTGTGTTTATGTATTTTTTGCAGGCCAGATGGCGCTTGTTCGACCAGAATTTGCGCAACATTGTGCTCGTATATGTAGGACAGAAAGCGACGTTGAGGAAGTGAAGGTTTTGGAATATGAAATATTACTGTAACAGGCTGTTCTGTTATATATGGGTCGTGCGTGTGTGGGGGGAGGGGGTCATGTATAATTAACTCCATATAACCTATGTCATGACGACCTGTTTCTATTGTTTACTACATCTGAATACACCTCACTTCGAGCTGACACCCAGCTTCGCTCCAGTGTACTTGCGTGCTTGGTAGCGATTAGAATGAAGCTAGATGACGACGATACCGGGGACATTGGACTTGCAGGATTTCGCAGTAGGCCACGTGCACGTATACGCGCTCACAAGACCTGACGTTTGTGCGTGTCCTGACACCGGTTGTTACGGAGACACATAATTGGGTCGATACAGCAGTTACCTGTAGTCTTGCGTAGGATATGGGAAACCCTTGTTTTATATAACGAATGTCGTTTGTGGCTTACCGCCGCTACTTTGCCGCTCCTGTGGATGGTCGGTTGAGTGGTGTGCGTTGGTACGACAGCAAGTGAAACGATACTCTGTTTTTCAGATAAAGTAATGACATTACATTCCGGTATCTTTCGCTGGAACCGAAATTCCACTGTGTTGTAAACGTTTGCCGTGTTGCCTTGGGCACAGTTTTCTGTCAGTATTGTGACAGGGCTGTACGACCGGGATCGATTCTTGTCACTGGCAATAATCTGTTTCTCGCCCACACCTGTACAGCGGGAACGAGGAGATCTTTCTGTCGGAATATATGAGCCAGATTGAGGTACCTCGCTCACGGGCCGAGATTAGGAATGCATTGCGCCTTACCTCCACTTCCCCATGCATCTTAATGTGGGGTAATTTATTAAGTAGAGTAACGGATTTCCCTTTGCCTTTCCCTTCACTCCTCCACCCTTCTCATCCCTTTTCTCCCCACACTTCTTTGAAAACATTTTTCGAAGTTGCCGTATGAGTTATTACAAGGGCCAACCGACCAATGCTGCCAAGGGCAGTAATATTCTGAGACTCAGAGAAGTCTCTAAATGCCCTATGTGGACGAAATGCCGAGTTTTTACTGTTAAACTGTGTGGCACATTTAGTTACACTTTTGCTGTAAAGGGTTAACTTTTTAAATTCAGTGATGTGCCTTTACGTACGTGGCGACCGAATGGGGTCCTATGAATTTCTGTCGTCATTCGTCATTTTAGAAGCGCCTTTTCTTACTTTGAATCGTCTAACCATAACGTGTTCTTTTGTCGGCGATGCAGGTGGTTGGAATTTGAAATCTGCGTTTACGCCATTTATACGTTTGGGGCGTGGTGCTAGACAGGGGTTACTTTCGTCTTTGCTACTGTATCCTAACTAGTTTGTTAACATTCGTATTCAGACGTCATTCGCCAACGGACCTGGCTTGCCACCATTGTTAAACCTGTATGAGAGGTCAGATTGTCCCTGCTCCTTATTAAGCAGTACGCCTTGAGGGGATATGGGGGAGTGCAGGCAGGCTATAACTCCATTCCTCATTAGATGGAGGTTAGAGATCAGCTTGACGCCGCTCCGGTTGCTTTACCCCCAGGAAATGGGCTTTCTTTACTCATTGAATTGGAGGCTTGTTGGCCCTCAGAATAGGTCTGGGACCAATCGGAGAAGAGAAAATATGCCCGCTCGGAATCGAACCATGATTTCTTAATCGTTCAGTCCGTGTCGTATTCACTACCTCGTATACTGCCTGATGTGCCCCGGCACTTTCGACACTTACGGGAATGGCTTATGAGGATCTGAATGTGATAAGTAAGATGGGGCTGATGTGATGCGTATGGTGAGTTTTGTGGTAACGGTTTCCGGAACGACTACTCGTGGAAGCCTTTTAACTTTGGACTTTTTCTGTTCCTTCTGCAGTGAAATACTTTTATATACCCCTGGTATAAACCCTTGACATAGTTTTCTAATTCAGACTTGATGAATACAAAAGCGCTGCATTTCTTTTTGTGGCCGTGCGTAGGTTCACATGTTGTGGATATTCGCTGCGCAATTGAACGTATTTCGTTCCAAGATTTCAGGTTCTGACAGCGGTGTTGCAGAAAATTCTGTTCTTCCGGGTTGTTATGCCGTGTCGACTGGTAAATCTTTATTTGTTTTGATGATTACCAAATTATGAAGAGCACCAGGTTGAAGAAAATGTGTATGAAGAGGCGTTCCCTAACTTGCGTTCAACATCAGACGTAATTAACGACGATCAAATAAAAGGATGGTACAGAGGGTCATACAAAAAGGACCTAGCCAGACACACTTGTGCGCGGTTTTCTTTGGAGAACACCTTCTGGAAGGATAATGTGTCATTGGACCTTAAACAGGGTCGGAAGTTGTGGACTGGGTTCAAGTCGGCATTGTGACTGGGCTGCCAGCTAATTCCGACAGAGGCAAGTGATTTTTCTCCTCCACAGCGTCCAGACCGGCTCTGGGGCTCACCCATCCTCGTGTCCCATGTGTACCGGACGATTCCTTTCCGGGGAATAAAGCGACCGGAGCGTGAAGTTGAACGTTCACCTGTAGCCAGTGCCGAGGTTACGAGCGAGTGGATCTGTACCTCTTCTCCCCCGTACCTACCGTCACGACGTGGACAGGGTCATCTTAACCCTATACCCGTGCTGGGCATGGCTCAAGGGCAGGTCCTGTGACCCCAATATCACACTTTGGATTTCCTAAGCGGCGGGGAATTGTTTGTATAGCCCAGCGACTAATAGCTTGTCAAGGGAGAAGATATTTAGCCAGAGGCGTACCACTTTATGGTGGACATTGCCCATTGAGGCAGGGTGGACAAATTTTCGCAAAATATAAGAGCCACCTAAACATTCTATGCGCCGGGAGGGTGACGTGATGCAAATTCCATAATGAGGAACCACATACATTGGGCGCCACTTCGACCTGGCGTCCGGGATTTCTGCACCATTGTATTGAGGCGTGTAATGTGCACAACGTTTCGGTGTTTGACTTGACTCCCGTATTTGTTTCGTTGGTTGTCGTTGGGTTATCCTAACAGTATTTTTCCCCCCGTTATTGATGTTGGTAGTGCCTGTTGATAAAAACCTTCTTCATCATCATCACGGCTGTACAGCCCTGTTTGAGCCTTGACCTTCTCAAGCTAATGTCGCCAGCGACCTATATCCTGGGCAACCCCCCTTCCAATTTCTTAACCAAGTTTCCTTGCGTCCTCCTCAGCCCCGTCAGTCCATCTTGATTTCGTTCGCCCACGTCTTCGTTGACCTCCATGGTTTGTCCACAGTATCTTTTTAGGTAATTCGTTTTCACCCATTCTCACAACTTGACCCTCCCGCCCCAGTCTACTGGATTTTATTACTATATTTTTGGTCCATTGTAAAGATCTTCTAATTCTCTATTGTATCTTCCGCCATTTCCCTCCTTCGCATGTTGAACCATTTGATACAAAACTTGGATATAGAAAATAGAAAAAAATGCCCGTGCGAACGCCGTGAAGGCATAGATGAGATAAGGTATAGCTTCACTCCGCATCGGATGGAGGCTAGTGGTCACCTTCACGCCCCAGCCGACATACTGCAGAGTGGAAGACTCCCAGTATCCATTGAATGGGAGACTAGGCGAGTCCCATTGCCAATCTGAACGTCTTGGAGAATAAAAAAATTATTACTCGTGCCGGGAATCGAACCCTGTATTGTACAGCCAGGTCAGTATACGCCGTACGCTGTCCCGGACTTTACAGAGCCTCGGACCTTTGAAGACTGGGCTAGTATGTTAACCGAGTCCGTCCCACCGCTTGTCTTGTTTCGTATTGTGCCTGTGTACGAACACGTGTCACAAATTGTGGATTCAGCCTGTAAGTACCCCCGTCTGCTGAAGATAAGGCATGACGGTTTCATGGTGAAGAGCTTTTCGGATCGTACATTTGGTACGTACTGCAGTTAAAGAAGAACACTATTCAGGCGTTCCGCAGACACAATAGTTACCTGCGCGAGAGTAGCTGTGAATCTCTTGGACAGATATACTTTTGGGATAATATTTTTGCGAAGTATGGGATAAAAACATGGCCGTGCGAAAACTTTCCCGAGCTTTCGGTCTAATGGCGATAAAGCACTGGGCGTAGGAGTGCGAACGTCGGGTGTGCGGACTGACCATAAAATTACCTACACACCATGCATTTTGTAAGCGTGATTTTGGGCTTCCACCGCGGTGTAAATGAGATCTTCGCTCTTCTGGGATGTTACGCAGCGTAGGTTGAGTGTTAACGACATTTCGAGACAATCTGTCGGCCCCATTTTCAAGTGTCAAGATGGCACCGACGTGCTATCCCGAAACGTCGGCAACTGCCAATTACACATCTTGACATCCCAGAAGAGTGAAAATAATATTATTCTGTAAGTTAACAATTACGCTGATGGCCACGCCCCCAGAGTTTTGGTTGTATTCGACCAGTTGAACGTGCACATAATGTGTGGTTAGTCGGTGTGTTCGTTAGAGAAATGTGTATGTAAGCTGGAGGAAAGTCGATTTAATGAGTTATGCTTGGAACTCGTTATTTTCCGTTTTCTGTGTGGTACAATGCATAGATTTTCTCGTTTTGCTGTATTTCGGAATTTAGACGTTGGACGGAATAATACAGCAAGTAATAAATCTTTTGGGCATGGGGTTCTGATGAAATTGAACTGGATTTAGTGAGCGACCTTTTCTCCTCAGACTTATATTCATGTTCGCTTTTCTTTGAATCAATTTGTGACGAGAACATGGCGTGTAGAAGAAGTGTTGCAGCCGCAAGATAGTCGCCTTCGCCATGTAGTGTTTGTGGCAGTGGTCTGGTTTCTATTTAAATCTCACTTGATGATGCTGCGTTAGCATTGCTGTGGGAATAAGGAAAAGTGCAAGTAGGCCGGTTTGACCGGATGGTCTGGTAGGATGCTGTATGATGTGATGACTCAGGGCTCTCGTCCGTCCGACAAGCCAGACGACCTTGCGCACCCACGTGCCAGCCGCTACAGGCGACGCCCTCCACCTCTTCACTCTGTGATTGTTGCTCCTAAGGCCCATGCCGCCACCTACCCATGCATCTCATTCACTGAAACATGGGCGGGTCGATTTCAGATGCAAATTCTTGCGTAAGGGGGTTTGGGTTTGTTATTGTTTGTAGAATGTTTTGAGGCCATGCACTCCGGGCTGTCTCCAATAGCCGTGGTAGGTGGCAGCTGGAATGCATTTAAGATACGCTATTCAGTGACTGGTACAACAGACGTACTGCAGGGACGCTGATGTTTCGATGGCCGGTATATAATTGTGTGCGTGCGTTCTCTGGTAGAGATGTTTGAAATTTGTTCAGGCTAATGGATTAGGAGAATGCTTTGGTTAATGGATTGATGGTTGGATTTATAAAGTTAATGTGCGTTGGTTATTAACAGTTGGCACATTGCGGACTTGATATCCGCCTCAGTGGGCTGCACCTCAAAACTGCGTGTGTATAAGCTGTGTGGTCACTTTCTCTTCTTTTTCTTCTTCGCTGCTTCTCTTCTTCTTTCCTCATTCTCCTTTTTCTCCTAAACATGAGGCTTGTGAAACTGCAGTCATCTGATCCAAATTTTTCCAACGGCTTTTTAAAAGTAAAAAATAATTTCGTACTGTATTTCGAGAGTGACGTTTCATTTTATATCAGACAGTGACCAAGTGGTCATGACTCAATTATCGTGTGCTCTTTTGTGAAACAGGAAGCCGAGTTCAAAAGTTGATGCACTTCATCTTACACACCGAATTTTCTGAAATTGCCTCTATGAGTCACTACTTACACAACTTTTACATTCGTGGTTCCGTGCATCATTACAATTGTTCCAAAAATGAACACCAACAAGATGACACTTAAGGACTGTCCTTTATTTCACGGTTATTCGTCCTTTACTCTACATGTTTCGAGCTTCAGGGAGCTCATCATCAGGAGTTCACTTTTTCTACACTGTACAGGCAGTCTCTGGCATACTGTATAATCTGATGATGAGCTCCCTGAAGCTCGAAACATGTAGAGTAAAGGACGACTAACCGTGAAATAAAGGATAGTCCATAAGTGTCATCTTGTTGGTGTTTATTTTGGAACAATACTTAAACAATCTTTCCCATAACGCGTGCGTTAATGGTATACAGAGAGATGCATACATCTCGGGCGCCAGAATCTTGTTCGGTGGCACACGGTATTTGTGGATCCTCAGTATGGAACCTGCTTCGTGTCACTTTCCTGGCGCCTGGAAAATTTTTGGACCCTTGGTGTACCGTATAGAATTCGAGGTCCTCACGCTGGTAACTATGAAGAATTGTGTTTGTGTGGTTGAGTGGATACGTTCTGAGGTTCATTGGATTAGCATTCTGACGATTCGTTGGCATTTAACGTGGTGGTTTTTGTGGCCAGCTACCATGAAATTTTCCTACGTCTGTCAAGGTCTGAACTGTAATTGGTCAGCATGTGCTTACACCTGCTTTGTCCTCGTGCGGGAGAAAATTATGCCCCCTGCTGACAATTTTGAATAACGACAAGGCGGTGTGTTTGAACAGCTTATAATTGGGTTGCACCTGTTGTCCCTGTGCCGCTGAGAAGAGGGCTTGACACTGCTGTTAATGCTGCCGCTTGGTGGCAGTGTGTTACGTTGCATTCACGAATATGACCGTTCATGGCACGCGTTCCACTGTAACGTTTAGACTGTATCAGGGGCCATTGAACGTCATGTCAAATTTGTACCGGTACTTCTCTGTATGAGTGGCTGGGATTGATCATTCGGTGTAGTGACGAGCCTACGGGCAAGGCGGCCCGGGGTATCATGGTTCGATTCGTGATAGAGGCGAGACGCCCAAACCGGTTTTGCATTCCACGCAGCCGTGTCTTCAGTGCAGTTCTGTCTGGAGGGTCCGGTGCATGAAGCTGTCACCACTGGCCTCCATTTATTCCGATGCGTGGAGTTGTACCTCCACTGTCTCGTATGCCTTCTTGGCGTTCGCAAGGAAAACTTTATTTTTACCGGCTTCGGTGTGTTGAGTAAATAATTAAAAAATTTTGAAGAAACAGTACGCGGACGACTAAAGGCTTGGTGTGAGTTAGAGGGAAAAAGGAAGGGATCTCTAGTTGTAGGTCTAGGGTGTGCATAACAAAAGCTGTAACTGTCGGACCAACTGCGTGAAATAGCTGGCCAAGGATTTACCCGTCTCGCACAGAACCCGAAAATGTATTCTGATAATCGCAAGAGCCCCCATTTACTTTCGATTTTCAGCTAGACGAATCTTGTACACACTCCCTGATCCTGTGTCTGAAACAGCCATCATTCTCCCATGTTCGCCTAGGTCTTCAATGTCGTTCTTATACCCTTAAGGTTGTCGTACTAAAATTCTGTATGCGTTTCTTCTACTTTCTCCAAAGCGTGCCACTTTTCTCGCCACTTTTATTACCTTCCTTCTGATGAGTAATATACTGTTTCGTGAAGAGTGTATGTATGGATTTTAAGCGGAACGTTAGTTTCATCCTGCCCAAGATCTTGAGCACAAGCAGAATTTTGGACTATATGGTCAATTTTCATGCATAAATAGACGGTGGGTTGTTATCTCAGAGATAGTGAATGGTGTCATGACTTGAACATCGCACGACTGCGTTAAAATGCGGTTTCGACCGGAAGTTCTCATGATGAGCCTTCGGTTTCCATATAAAAAGCAGATTTTTTTCCTCCTAGCTGAATTACTTAGGTGCTGATTGACTTAGCAGCTGAGTGACGTAGGTCTTGGGCGTCCAACTTTTTTTCCCCGGAAAAGGGCCACAACTGTCCTTGTGGGCTGGACTGCGGGCCGCACATGTAAAAATCACACACACACGTATGTATAGTTTACTAATGTGGCCGCGGGACGCATAACACATTCTGGCGGTACGCGGAGTGGAACTCATGACTCAACTGCTGAAGAAGGCGCTACATGAAATATGTTTGCCCCGGTTGGCTAATTGGAAGTGCGCAAGAGTCCAAACTACTGAATAGTCTCCGGATGTACATTGTTTCCTTCGTGTGCTCAGAAATATATGTTTATTGTGCTGAGGATGTAGGGCTGATCGTTTCATAGAACAGGCAGATAAATTTATCTGTGCGAGTTGAAAAGTAACATAGTGCATTGCGTGGGCTATGTCATATGTACGCAATTTGTCTGTGTTTGTTAAGGCCGCAAGGTGTAGGATCGTCACCTGCGTCCCCGCCATGGTGTTTCTGCCTGCAGGCCCGTGTCCGTCTCAGAGATCCCAATCCGACGCGTGTAAATGGACGACAGTTTGACATGTGCCACCCGTGTACGTAATCGTCCAAATACTTTATTGTTTATTTAATTGGCTGTTCGGTATTTGCGTAGGAGAAAAAAGTGTGAAAATGCACCAGATACGGATCTTCATATCTTTTGACACGATTTCTGAAATGCGCATGCGGGTTGTTTACGTGTCGTTGGCAGTGGATGTACTGAAAAGGAATAAAACCCATTTGATCTCCCAGGGACAGGAGAGATTTGGTCGGCGGGGGGGGGGGGGAAAAGAATACCTTGCATGGTAAAAACATTTTTGAAAACGTTACCGGTCCGTGTTTGTAGGGATCCCGGTACTACATAA
>Ga0123354_10001817_pt1 | contig 26963 bp, 18 predicted proteins | sample TergutLab28metaG_2_FD_97872 | JGI IMG/M metagenome (GOLD analysis project Ga0123354, IMG submission 97872) | Labiotermes labralis P4 segment gut microbial communities from Petit-Saut dam, French Guiana - Lab288 P4 | ecosystem: Host-associated > Arthropoda: Insects > Digestive system > Gut ...
ATTGCTCCAGGTATCTGAGGCATCAGAGTTATTAGAAGCTGTGATGGTATAGGTAAGCGTATCTCCTGTGTGATACTTACCATCTGTTGCAGTCGGAGCGGCCACAGTCTTAGTCAGGTCATGTTGCACAGGGGTATTAACGATACTCACTCCGGAAAGGTCTTCTTTGGTCGTTGGTCCTGTCGTGAGATTCGGGTAGGTAACCGTGCTCTGGTATCCCGGTATCGCTGTTTCGACCACCTCATAGGTATACTCATAGGACTTAAGTTCCCCGAAGTCAAACTTCCAGTTACCTGAAACGTCAGCAGCAACCGTTGTCGTTTCGACCGATCTGATAAAGGCGCCTTTGGCCCCGGTGGACGGGTCGCGGGCATACTGGTTTAGGGTAAGTTCAATACTGGCGGGACGTTTGCCGGCAGCATTATCGTTATCATCCCAGGTCTTCATCCCAGAAACATCTGTCCAGTAATTGGGGTTATGGCTGTAGTTAAAGGTCTGCACATAACCATCTTTAATGGAGCTGGCGTCATTGAGTATCTTGGTGACTTCTTTATTCTGAGGTTGTGTGAACTGCCAGTAGGGCGTGATCCCTGAAGGAAGCCCGACATTGTTCACTGCCTCATAACTCTTGATGTCAACGCTATCATAGCCAAACGTCGGATTATCGATAGCCTGCCCGTTGGCGTCAAGCGCCACTCCATACAGGGAGGTATCAAGGGTCGTCTTGGTCTGCGAACTGTCATCATTGGTTTTTACGACATTATCATCAGTTGGTGAATAGAGCGTTGTCTTGACGTTGGCCTGATCAGTGCCAACACCTTGATGTTTTATGGAGGCAGGAGTGTAGACATTATCAGCCGTGACAGCGGTGCCTGCGTAGTTAATGTTCTGATAGTCTTTTGACCCGCCACCGCCATCAGCATAACGATCAGTTGTCTCCCAAACGATCAGGCGACCATTTACCGGCATATTGACCGTGTAGCTCAGATCCTGGGCAGATGAGCCTGAAGTGATCGGAGATGAGATCAGGTTGCCTCTCAAATCTGAAGAAGTTGAGTCATAGAGCGCCTGGAACTGATCGTTGGTCATGGTCGAGACGTCTTGAGTAAAGTTTGAATCGGATTCATCGTAAGGAACAATGACATACTGAAGGCTGGTGACATTACTATAGACATCAGCGTCTAATGCGTCATTGGTGGTCGTCGCTGGCACATGAACATCTACGGTAGCTTGATTGCCTGATGCCTGGCCTGTTGAAGGATCAGCATAAGTCTTGGTCTGTGGCGGAGTAGCAGAAAGCGAGGCCATATCAATGGTCGGCGCGCCGCGCATGTACATAACCTCATAGGTATAGCGGTCCGTAAGACCATTGGTGGAGTTGTTGCTGGCATAGGATGCGCCATCATAGGTCGGGTTATAGTCCCAACCCCAGGCAATGGCTCCCGAGCCATCGTTTCCCCACTTGAACAGATTGCCATTCGCGTCCAGGAAAGAGTAAGCGGAAAGTGATGCATCGTATTGCGCGATGTAGGGAACGGGCTGGAAAGCAAGATTTATCCAAAGCGCGTCGACCGGATCAAGAGCTGGTGTCCCTACGACCCCGGGAGCGATGACCTTGCCTGAAGAATCGGTCTTGTAATAAAGCCCCGGAGTAAGCCCACCGACGCCATCGGTAGTCGCTGTTGTTACGAGCTTTATCGTGTCCCCGTCCGTATCCAGCACATTGCCATTCGTATCGTGCTTCATATACTTTTCGTCATAGATGGTCGGATGCAGAGTATTAAAGCCGTAACCACGAAGCGTGTTAGGCATAAGCGTTCCGCCCTTATAGACCGGAATCTTGGCGCTATTGTTACTAACCTGCGTATCGCCGTCACCGACGATACTGGGCATCTGCTGAGCAGCAGACGCGTTTATCGTCTGGACGTTAGATCCACCCGTACCCGAGTATCCACCCTCACGACCAAGACCGAAGTAATAACCGGTACCCCAACTCCAGGGCCGGCCATGCTGGTCGATGAAAGTGCCCGTCCTTTCTGAAGCCGTCACCTTGAGAGCCAACGGTTGATAGCCAATCGCAGTAGCGGCGGCAGGATCTACGACGATCTTTACCGGTGTTTGCTTAGCGACAAGAGACGCCGCAGCGCCATTATCGGGGTAAGCATAACCCCACTCCCACGCGTTACCGTCTACGTCGGCAGCAACAACATGATCAGAGACGACCCCTCCGGCATAAGATACATCGACATCTGCTACTTGCGCCATGCCAGTAAGCGAACGGTCCATTATGGTGAAAACCCGATTGGAGACCGAAGTAGAGCCATTACCCTGCTGGCCCTGCGTGTCACTTCCAGTCGACCAGAGGTCTCCAAGATCATCAAGCAAGAAAGAGCAGCTCCGGCCAACTGAGATCTTCACGATATGACGAGTGCCATTAGTGAAATCAGGGTCGAGAGTGACCTGTTGAGGGTTACGCGCATTAGTGGTGTTGTTCAAACCGAGTTGGCCGCTGCCATTGGATCCCCAGGCCCACAGCGTGCCGTCAGTAGCCAGCGCCATGCAACTCGCCTCGCCGTTATAAGAATCACTCGGATAGATATGCTCGATGGTAGGAAGTCCCGGGACAGGCTGCGGCGTGTAATTAGTAGCAGTCGTCGAGCCATTGCCCATAGATCCACTGCTGCCCTGGCCCCAAGCATACACGACGCCATTGGTATCAAGGGCAAAACGTGTCTCGTAGCTGGCGCCAATCTCTTTTACCTTAATGCCATTATTTACAAAATAGGGAATGCGCTTCATGCCGCCGTAATAGTTACCCGGCGGAATCGTCCCCCCTACACCAAGTTCACCGAAGAGGTTATAGCCCCAGACCCACAACCCGCCTGATGAATCAGCCGCCATACCGCCCATGCTGCCATTGGCGACCTGAGTAAATTTTACAAGCGAGATCTGCCCGTAGAGCGGCGCATCAAGCGGGCTACCACCAGGACCGGTGCCACCCAGCCCTCGGGGGCGCGGTGGCAACGCGGAAAGCGGCGCCGGGGTTGTTGTTGAGCTTGTTTCCGTAGATGGTTCTACAGACGGTAAACTTGGCGCTGATGGTATTGCCAGCTGCATTACCAACATGAATGCCAGAAAAATCTGCATGCTACGTTTCATGATATCGCTATGACGCGCAGAATACCTCATAAAGTCTCCTGATCTCCTCGTATAACCCTTATTACGAACTGAACTTGGTTAATTGGGATTCCTCCCCCTATCAGCCCGCTATAAATACTTTTATATAGCGGCCCTCATATAACTAATAGACACTGAAATTACCTAAAGTGTCATCAGTTCTTCCTGACCTTAACCTTTTGGGAACTAGGGAGCGATTGGCGTAGACACCGAATTCGACTTGACTGGTCCGCTTTGTTGAGTTGAAGTAGTGCTCGTATTGCCGCTTTTATTCGTCGTGTTGGGCTTTGAGCTGCAACCTACGGCAGCTACTGCTAAAAGAATTGCCAGTAGTACCAGAAATCCTGTTGTTATCATTTTTTTCATTACTAATCCCCCTAATAGACTATCCAACATTGTTACTTACTTTCCTTGAGAAACTTCGGTTTCGAAATTTTTCATTGGAATACTGATTAATAAGACACCGCTACCTGGCCAAGTGTCATTGCACGTTGATAAAAACCACCCTACTCTCTGCTTTAGCCCCTTGCCCGTCACGCGCGAGTACTGAGAGCGCATAGGTTCCTGCCTGCGTGAAGATGCCGGGATCATAACCCACAAGATCGACCGGCACTGGCCTTTGCGCACTGTCTATTGCATACGCGCCCGCAGCCACCAGGATATCTTTCGGGCTAAGGACAACACCGATTGGAGCAGCGATATGTTGATGCGTCAGCGTGATCACTGGCGGTATCGGATCTGCCGGAACAGGAACAGGCGCTACAGTAACTTGTGGGGCGGATTGATTCGGCTCTGCATTTTTCGAAGCTTCGGGCGCAGGGGTTTCTGTTGGCGAGGCTGGCTTCAGAGCTTGTTGTTCGCTCTGTGTGCTCTCTAAAGGTCCGCTCACTTTCACTGGCATCGATGATAAAGCAGGGGCCGACTCCCCTGCTACCGTGTGAGTAATAGAGTGTTGTGTCAGAAGAAACGCCCCTGTTCCTGCCACAATCGTCAGCACCCCTATGCAGACAGCCACTTTTGCTCCCGAGGACCGAGCAAGCGTGGAGCTCGTGTGAACTTTACTTCCCGTGGCCGTTTGCGTAGAAAGCGGCCTTGAGAAAGCGTGCGGCACTGACCGCAGAACAAGGCTTTTCGCCTGCGCGGCGCTCGGCATTGGGAACAAGCGAGCGATATCAGCGCGAAGCGCCTGTGCCAGCACGGAGTTCTTTCCTGAGGCAAGCATGCTGAGAGGCATAATGCCCTCAAGCGTTACCCCTCGCTGCTGAAGAAGCCCCTTCAGCTCACGACGCGACGCGGCAAGTTGATTGCGAACAGTGCCGGGGCTTCGTTGCAAAATTTCCGCTATCTCGGTCGCATTAAACTGCGCCGCATAGCGGAGAAGAAGTATAACTCGTTGAGATTGATCAAGCCGATTAACACACTCCATCACTAAGTCATGCCGCTCATGGGTTTCAGCCAAATCCTCTGGGAGTTTCGAAGAGTCAACGCTTGAACTGTCTTGTTCATCGAAGGTCTCTGTTGCGACAAGGTTGTGCCGCTTTTCATTACGCAAGGTGTTAAGGAGTGTCCGATAGGCAACTTGATACATCCAGGCATTAAAGCATTCCGGTTTTTTGAGTTGCCCGATCTTTTTAAATATCTGCAAAAAAGTCTCCTGAGCGATATCTTCCACGTTCGTACTATCATTTTTTAAGTAAGACCGCAGATAGTAGCAAACATCAGCATGGTAAAGCTGATATAGCTCGGAAAATGCTGCTAATTGGCCTTGCTGAGATTGGCGAACCAATCGAACAACCTGGCGTTTATTTTTCTTCCACTCGCCCATCTTCAAACTTTCCCCCCGCACGTGGAATTCTTACTAAATGTTAGAACCTTCATTTATATGATATTCTATTATTTGCTTATTTGATAGAGCAAAAGGGTAGACGTTATATAAAAGTTTATAATCTTTATTATAAGGTTAGGTGCCGAGGGATCATTTAACAAATATCCCTGGGGGTGATCGTCATCGCCAGTGGAGGTTTAGGCTCGTCTTACTTGGCGGCGGCCCAGTTGGGGCCGTAAGCCACTGAGACCTCCAGAGGCACGTTCAAGTCGGCAACGCCGCTCATGGCGCCGGTCACCAACGTGGTCAGAGCGTCGAGTTCTGCGGGCGGCGCCTCGAAAACCAGCTCGTCGTGGACTTGCACCAGCATCCGGGCATGCAGGCCTGCCGCGCGCATCTGCGCATCGACAGCGATCATCGCCAGCTTCATGAGGTCAGCCGCGGTTCCCTGCATCGGATGGTTCATAGCAGTGCGCTCGCTGGAAGCACGCAAGCCATGGTTGCTCGAATTGATCTCAGGGAAATGGCGCTTGCGCCCGTAGAGCGTGGCTACCCAGCCGTGCGCATGGGCAAAGGCCACGAGCTCGGCCAGATACTCCTTAACCCGCGGGAAGCTCTGGTAGTAGCGGTCAATGAAGGCCTGCGCCTCGCCGTAACTGATATCGAGCGACTGGCCCAGCGCACGAGCGCCCTGACCATAGATGATGCCAAAGTTGACCGCCTTGGAGCGCGAGCGCATCAACGGGGTCACCTCTCCGGGCTCGACGCCAAAAACGCGCGCTGCAGTCGCAGCGTGGAAGTCCTCGCCACTCTTAAACGCCTCGATAAGCCCTGCGTCGCCGGACAGGTGCGCCAGTACCCGCAGCTCGATCTGGCTGTAGTCGACCGAGAGGATCTTCCAGCCAGGTTCGCTCGGGATGAAGGCCTCGCGGATCCGCCGCCCCAGGTCGGTACGCACCGGAATGTTCTGCAGATTGGGATTGGATGAGGACAGGCGCCCAGTCGCGACCACCGTCTGGTTGAAGCAGGTATGCAGCCGATGGTCCGCGCCCAGCAGTTTAGGCAGCGCTTCGATATAGGTGCTCTGGAGCTTCTTGATCTCGCGATAGGAACTGATGAGCTCGGCGATCGGATGGCGGTGCGCCAGCTCGGCAAGTACTGAGGCATCGGTCGAGCGGCTCTTGGCGCCGGTTTTGACGGGGGGCAGCCCCAGCTCGTCAAAGAGTACCTCAGCCAGCTGTTTGGGACTGTCGATGTTGAACTCGTGGCCCGCCTGCTCCCAGATACTGCCCTGCAGCTCCGCGACGCGCGCAGCGCCGGCAGTGGCAAGCTCGGCAAGCAGCTTCGTGTCAAGGAGAAAGCCCGTACGCTCCATGCGCAGCAATACCGGCAGCAACGGCATCTCTATCTCGCGCATGACGCGCAGCGAGCCGTCCTCATTTAAGCGCTCCTGGAGCTGCACCGCCAGGCGAGCGGTGAGCTGCGCTTGCTCGGGCAGAGCCGCCGCAGCCCCGTAGCCGAGCTGCTCGAGCGCAAGCGTTTCAAGGCTGAAGTCGGTACGTGATGAGTTGAGCAGATAGGCTGCGAGCGGGACATCGAAAAGCCGGGTGGAGTCGAGGGCGTCCAGGTCGAGCGCCGCCGGTAGCGCGCTGTCGGGCGGATAGACCTCCGTAATCAGCGTCCGCAGGTCCCCGGTGACCAGATCCTCATCACCCCGGGCTTGACCCGAGGTCCAATGACGTGAGTTAAACTCAGCGACCAATTCCGTCGCCACCTCATCGCCTTGCACTATCTGCGTGCTGCCCGCTGTCCCCCGACTGATCCCCAGCTTCTTATCAAGGTCAAATAAGGTCCCTTCGCTCTGTTCCAGCACAAGCGCGGTGCAAGCAAGTTCTGAAGGGATCGCGGGGAAACCCCGCGGTGAGATAAGAGTGGCGGCGTCAGCAGGCGTAGGGCGCGACGCCCCCGGCGCGCCTGTGTCGTCGGACCTGCCGCCCGATTGATGGGCCAGTATCCAGCGCAGGGGGCTTTTCAGTCGGTAGTTCATGAAGGCCGTATTGACCTGTTCTTTATCAAAGGGCCCAAAGTGGACTGCCTCAAGATCCAGTTGGGGTTTAATGTCCACATCGCGCTGTATCGTCGCGACGGTGCGTGACACGTAAGCCAGGTCAGCGTTGGTCGCCAGCGACTCGCCCACCTTGCCCTTGACTTCCCCCGCCTGGGCGGCCGCAATGACCGCGTCAAGCGTGCCATACTCCTGAAGCAGCTTGCTCGCGGTCTTTTCCCCAACGCCCGGGATCCCCGGGATGTTATCGCTCGGGTCACCCTTCAGCCCCAGGTAGTCGGTCACAAGCTCGGGACCTACGCCGTAGCGCTCGCTCACGTCACGCGGGGTGATGATGACCGGCTCGGTAATGGACGCCCTGTGAGTCACGACACTCGTATGCGCGCTCACCAGCTGATAGATATCACGATCCCCCGAGGCCAAAAACACGCGCATGCCCGCAGCTTCGCCGAGGGCGGACAGCGTGCCTAAGATGTCGTCGCCCTCCCAGCCCTTCATTTGCACGACTGGCACGTCTAAGGCCGCCAGGAGCTCGCACGCGATGGGGAACTGCACTTCAAGGTTGGGATCGGCCGGCGGGCGCTGGGCTTTGTACTTTTCAAGCGCCTCGGTGCGAAACGCCGGCTTGCCCGCGTCAAAGGCCACAATGACGCCATCAGGATGCAGCTCGTCGACCACCTTGCCCATGATCGCGAAAAACCCGAAGACCGCATTGGTGGGACGTCCGTCGGGCGCCGTCAGCTCTGAGGCGATCGCGTGAAACGCGCGATGCATCCACGAGTGTCCATCGACGATCAGGATCCGTTTCATAGCGGCACAGCAAGCGGCCGGATGTTTTGGGTAGCAAAAATCATGACCTTATTATGCCACAGGCAAGGAAGGCTTAGAAGGCTAGAGAAGGGCAAGCGAGCGGCTCGTGCCCAGGCGCGTGGCGCCCGCAGCAACCAGGGCCTCAGCCTGTGCGCGGGTCGAGATGCCGCCGGAGGCCTTGACCCCCATCGTGTCGCCGACCGTGTGGCGCATCAGCTCAACAGCTTCGACCGTGGCGCCGCCTGTCTGGCCCGGGAGCGCGAGCTTGGCGTCCAAAAATCCGGTCGAGGTCTTCACGAAGTCGGCGCCTGCCGCACGCGCCAGCTTACAGGCACAAGCGATCTGCTCGCCAGTCAGCGCCGCGGTCTCAAGGATGACTTTTACGACAGCCTCAGCCATCTGCTCTTTGGCGGCCGCGACAACCGCGGCAATGTCGCCGCGTACATAAGCGGTATCTCCTGACAGGAGCGGCCCAAGCGCGATGACCATATCGAGTTCTGCGGCGCCTGCCTGCAAGGCCAGGCGCGCCTCGTCTGCTTTCGCTGCTGTCAACTGCGCCCCCAGGGGAAATCCGATGACCGAGGCCACACGCACCGGACAGTCAGCCAAGGCAGCCGCGGACAGCGACACCCAGGCTGAGTTCACACAGACCGCAAAGAGGTCATGGGAGCGCGCTTCATCGCACAGGCGCCTGATATCTGCCGCCGTAGCTGTCGGCGCAAGCAGGGTGTGATCGATCAAGCAGTTGAGATTCACGTTCTCCCCGATCTCTCTATACCGCAGCTAAACACGTGTGACGTAGCGGCCATCGCGCGTGTCAATCTTGACCTTATCTCCGATGTTGATAAACATCGGCACGGTGACCTGCGCACCGGTTGCCAGGGTAGCGGGCTTGCCACCGCCGCTGACCGTGTCGCCCTTAAAGCCCGGCTCGGTCTCGGTCACTTCAACCTCGATAAACATGGGCGGGTCGACGCCGATAAAGTCGCCGTCAGCCGTCATCACCTCAACGCTGTCGTTTTCGAGCAACCACTTGGCAGCCTCGCCCACGAAGTCAGCGTCAAGCTCGATCTGCTCGTAGGTGTCGTTATCCATGAAATAGAACAGGCCGTCAGCATTGTAGAGATACTGCATCGCTTTGCGCTCAACACGCACATCATCGAACTTCTCACCGCTGCGAAACGTATATTCGACCACGCGCCCGCTCTCGAGTTCCTTGAGTTTCGTGCGCACGAATGCGCCGCCCTTGCCCGGCTTAACATGCTGGAAATTGATGATAACCCAGCGCTTGCCCTCATACATGATCGCCATGCCGTTCTTGAAATCAGCTGTTGATATCGCCATAGGTAGTGCTCCTTAGTTCTTCGCGTTCTTTCTATCCTAGCGGAAACCCGGCCTAACTTACAGAATTATCAACTCTTTGGCCGAGGTCGTGAAGTTGCGGATCCCGTCGCCCGTGATCGCGATCAGGTCCTCGATGCGCACCCCGAACTGCCCCGGCAGATAGACGCCCGGCTCCATCGAGATCACATCCCCGGGCGCCAGGGTATCAGTCGAGCGGGGGCTGCAGTGCGGATTCTCATGCACGAGCATGCCGAGCCCATGGCTCAACCCGTGGCCAAAGTGCTTTCCATATCCCGCCTTCGTGATGACCGAACGAGCAGCAGCATCGACTGCAGAGCCTGCTACGCCTGCGCGCGCAGCCTCAAGGCCGGCCGCCTGCGCTACGAGTACCGTCGCATAGACCGCGCGCGCCTCTGCACTGGGTTCGCCGAACACCACGGTACGCGTCATGTCCGAACAATAGCCATCCCTGGCCGCCCCGAAGTCCATCACGACGAAATCGCCTAAGCTTATCGTACGTGCCGACGGCATCGCATGGGGTTTCGCCCCGTTGGGCCCACTTGCAACGATACTCGGAAACGCAAGGCCGTCTGCCCCGAGCTTGCGCATCCGATACTCAAGCTCGCTTGCAATCTCAAGTTCACTCATGCCGATCTGCATGAAACCCAGCATCTGAGAGAACGCTTCATCTGTGATGGCCTGAGCAGCCGCGATGGCTTCGATTTCCCCCGCATCCTTGGCGCGGCGCAGGCCTTCGACCAGGTTGGTACTGGTCTCGGTTTCGATCCCCGCATCTGACAGATGCTGTGCCCAGTCCTGGTAACGGCGATAGCACATCGTGTCCTCAAGTGTTATCGCGCCAACCTTGCAATAGCTGAGTCGCTCGATGATCTCCTCTGAGACTGGCCTTGCGCCCGAGAACTCGACGACCTCCCAGAGATCGCCAGCCGCAGCAGACTGCTGGCGCGCTGTCTCGCTGTAGCGGCTATCCGTGAAGAGCAGCGCTTCGTCTGATGTGATCAGCGCAACATGCGGATCCTCAGCATCGATCAGTCCGGACATGCCGCACATATAGCTGATATTGTAGCTGTTGGCCAGAAGGGCAGAGGCCCCCAAGCCAGCGCTCTCAAGCGCTTCACGCAAAGCGGCCAGGCGAGTTTCGATGCGCGTAGAATCCGGAGCGGTCATATCACAATCCTTAGAGCGCCTTCAGAAAATTGAGAGCATCGCGATAGCTCTGCTGGCCCTTGCCCGCAAAGACGGCCGCGCAAACCGGAGCGGTCACGCTCGTATGGCGGAACTCCTCACGCGCCGAGATGTCACTGAGATGGACCTCGACGACCGAAAAGGGCGCAATAGCCGCAATCGCATCACGCAGCGCATAGCTGTAATGGGCATAGGCCCCCGGGTTGAAGATGAGCCCGTCGGCGCGGGCAGGCGCGCCCTGTACCCAGTCGATGAGTACCCCTTCGTGGTTGTGTTGGAGGCAGGTGACCTCGATCCCGAGCTCTGCGCCATAGGCAGTTACTGCCGTCTCGAGTTCAGCCAGCGTCTGGCTACCGTAGACCTCGGGCTCACGCTGCCCCAGCAGGTTCAGGTTCGGCCCGTTAAGTAGAAGAATATGCTTCATGAGAGATCATCCTCTGCAGCAGGCGCGTCGGGGGCGTCGTCGCGCCCTTCGTCCTGGTCAGAGCTCTCTTCAGCCTTGGGCTCAGGCTCTGGTTCTGGTTCGGGCTCAGGTGGCACATAGTCCTTGATCCCCATCCAGGCGCGCATATGGGAAAGCAGTATGTCGGTATCGACCGACGTCGTACCGACCGCCCCGGGCTCGCGGACCAGGACGAAGCGGATCTCGCCAGCGCCGTTCTTCTTGTCGCGCTGCATGGCGCCCCGTAGCTCGGCAATGTTATGATCGCTGATATCCAGGGGCGCAAGCCCCAGTGCGTCGAGCAGCGCATCCTGGCGACGTACGAACTCAGGCGAAGCGCCATAGAGCTGCATGGCCAGACGCGCGGCGAAGCGCATCCCTTCGGCCACAGCCAACCCGTGAGGTATCGTGAAGTCGCTTGCCTGCTCAAGCGCATGGCCGATCGTATGGCCATAATTCAGGCAGACCCGAAGTCCCTTGTCATAGGGATCCTCCGCGACGATCTGTGCCTTGAAAGTCATGGCGCGCACCACCGCTTCCCGCAGCACTTCAGGATCGCGCGCGCACAGCTCGCCTGTGTGCTCCTCCAGAAACACAAGGAAATCCTCCCCGGAAAGGATCGCGGTCTTGGCCAGCTCAGCCAGGCCACTGCGATACTCGATCTCGGACAGGCTTTTCAACACGTTCAGGTCAGCGGCGATCGCATGGGGATGCTTGAAAGTCCCCGCAAGGTTCTTCGCCTCATCACGGTTGACCGCCACCTTGCCGCCGATTGCTGCGTCAACGAGCGCCAGCAGCGTCGTCGGTAGCAGGTAGAGATCGACGCCGCGTTCATAGACAGCGGCGACAAAGCCGGACAGGTCGCTAATCATGCCGCCACCCAACGCGACGATGCTGTCAGCGCGTTCTATACCCGCATCAGATAAAGCTGAAACCAGCTGCCCGGCCACCTCCCAGCTCTTGGTCGTCTCGCCCGCCGGGACCGTCAGCGCCACCACCGTGAAACCATTCTTGATCAGGTCCGCCTCATAGCGCAGCCCAAAAAGGTCCGCGGTGTTCTCATCGCAGATGAGAGCGATGTTGCCAGGACCCTCCGGGGAGCGCGCTGCAAGATACTCAGCCAGGATCTCTGCCGGCTTATCCAGGAGGAACACCGGATAACTCTGGCCTGAGATCGTGATATCAAGCCGCGTCCCGTCCTCGAAGTCATTGCGAACAACCGTTAGCGTTTCGTCAGAGCTCATAGCCTGCCTCTCGTAATCTCTCGCAGACCGTATCGCAGACCTCTGCTGGGTCGCGGTAATCGGTATTGACGCTGATATTGGCCAACGCCTGGTAGAGTGCCTGGCGCGAAGCCATGAGCGCATCGATGACGTCAGTCGTACCCGCCTCGGCGAGTAAGGGCCGACTGTGCAACTCGTCTATCCGGGCGAGCGCAAACTCGACTTTGACCTTCAGGTAGACCACGACCGCATGATGCTGCAACAGTGCAAAATTCTCGGGGAGCTCGACCGCTCCTCCCCCGCAGGCGATGACGGCTGCTGGCTCTGCAGATAGCGCAGCAGCGAGCTCTTCGTGCTCCCGCTGACGGAAAAACGTCTCACCCTCCTGCGCAAATATCTCTGGAATCGTCTTGCCACTGGCCGTTTCGATCATGGCATCCGTATCGATGCAGCGGCGCTGCAGGCGCGGCGCGAGCAACCGGGCAACGGTTGATTTCCCCGCACCAGAAAAACCGATAAGGGCGATAGGGGGACACGGACCTCCCGTGTCGACGTTACGACTCACTGCAGTATCCCTTCATCTACCAGGGCTTCTCTCATTATAGCGCGCAGCTCGTCAGGTTCTGCCGTTACGCCCCAGAGCCTCAGCGAGAGGACCGCCTGTTCGACGAGCATGATCAGTCCATCGCTGGCAGGGATATGATGCTCGCGTGCCCACTGCACTAAGGTGGTCGGCCCGCTCCTTCGATACACCACATCGAAAAGCTTTCGAACCTGGCGCTCGACCAGGCCGAGCCACTCCCTCGGCATCTCCTGGGTCGCATCGCCCAGCATCCCGAGCGGCGTCGCGTTGATCCCTAAGTCGAAACGCTCGCTGGGGTCAATAACCTGGGAGATATCCGCATAACTGACGCCACGCCAGGTCGTCTGCCCCTCCTCACAGCGAAGCGACTCTACGAAACTCGCCGCGCGATGATCCGTACGCGACAGAACGGTCAGCTCACCGATACCAGCTCGGATCAGGCCTGAAGCGATCGCACGAGCTGCCCCGCCGGTGCCACAGAGCACCACGCTCCGCAGATGCGCGGTATCGATGCCCAACTGGGCTTCCACCGCTTCAATAAACCCACCCACGTCAGTGTTGGCCCCGATAAGCTTGTGCCCGGTGTCACTGCGCCACAGGGTATTGACTGCTCCACAACACGCCGCCGAGGGCAGAAGCTCATCGCACAACGGAAGCACCGTCTCCTTGTAGGGAATCGTGATGTTAGCTCCCCGGCACTCTGCGGAGCCCTCCCGCATCTCCTCGATCAGGCTAATAAAGTTCTCGCTGTTCCCTGGGTCGACCAGAACGGTCCGCCAGGGCATGCCAAGTTTCTTGAACACCGCCGTATGAAGCATAGCTGAAAGCGAGTGCTCGACCGGAGTGCCTATGACAGCGAAACATTCACGTTCTTCTTGTTTATTCACGCTCATCCTCCTGCGCTAAAGCCTGGCGATCACGGATAAATATCTTCTCCAGCTTACGCAAGATAAGCGTATGAGCCAGATCTTTCTGCGAGAGCGCTACGACCATAACACTTGTAATCCCCAGAAGCGCCGCCCCGCATACGTCAGTGAAGAACTGATCGCCGACCATGACGGCGCTGTGGCGCTTCGAACCCAGCGCGCGCAGTGCGCGCAGGTAGCCAAAGGGCAGAGGCTTGGCCGCATTGGCAACAGGAATAAATCCCAGGCCTGCGGCATACTGCCCTACCCGTTTCTTATGATTGTTGGAGAGAAGCGCCACCGGAATATGTGCATCGGTGAGTGTAGCGGCCCAGGAGCGGATCTCTGCGGGGACCTCCTCGGTGAAGCGCGGCAGGACCGTGTTGTCCAGATCAACCAGGACAGCGGTGATACTGTGCTCTTCGAGCCAGGCCGGGGTCACCTGCGTGACGCTTTTATAGTAGTAGGAAGGAACAGCCATTACTGCCCGAATACCTCCTTGGACTTCAACTTCGCGGTTTCAAACTCTGCCGACGTGCTGGCGAAGGTCTGGCTGCCATCCTTGCCGGTCAAGACGAAATAAAGATAGCTGGTCTGCGCGGGTTTAAGCGCTGCTTCCAGCGCAGCCTTGCCCGGGTTGGCGATCGGGCCAGGTGGCAGGCCGGCGTGTAAGTACGTATTGTAGGGGCTGGGCGTCGCCAGGTCAACGGCTGTCAAGCGCAACTTGTTCTTGGCGGGGTCAGGCAGGAGGATCTGCACTGTGCTGCACAACTGCAGCCGCATGTTTCGATCCAGACGGTTATAGATAACCGAGGCGACCAGCGGTCGCTCGGTGGGCACCGAGACCTCCTTTTCTACGAGCGAGGCAACCGTGACCAGCTGAGCGATGGAGTAGTTGCTGTGGCCAGAGGGCTGCAATCCTGCCCAGACCTGGTCGAAGCGCCCGAGCATCTCCGCGCAGATCTCCTGGGGGGTGCTGCTCTTGGGGAACTGGTAGGTATCAGGAAACAAGTAGCCTTCAAGCGAGCCGTTGTATGCGCTTTCCAAATAAGGATATTGTTGCTTGAAATCAGAAGCAGCGGTAGTCGCATAGGCTTCAAACGCCGCGGCAGACAGGCCAAGGCGATCGTGCAGGATCGTGGCGATGCGCGCGATATTGGAACCCTCCGGGATGACCACCTTGACGGCAGTCGAGGTCGGCGAGCTACTGAGTGCCAGGATGATGCGCTCGTAGCTCCATCCTGAGACCAGCAGGTGCGTGCCAGCTATCAGGTTTGACCCAGCGCCTAAACGTTGCAACCGGAAGCGGAAAATGGTCTCGTTACCGATAAGGCCAGCGTGTTTCAGATCGGCAGCGATCTGGGTGCTGTTTGTTCCGGGAGCTATAACAAAGTCCACCTGCGTACCCTGCGCAAGCCGGGAGCTGTTTGGCCACATAAAGAATACGGCGATCACGGCGAGCGCCGCGACGACACAGAGGATCGCGAACGCGACCAGCGTTGTACGCAGGAGGTGAAGCCGCCTGAGTTGGGGCTCGCCGTTGCCCTGCGAGGTTTTGCGACGGGAAACACCGCCATGCAGGTTTTTCTGCTGAGCGCGGCGCTGCATGCGGGAAAGATCCGGGGGTGTTTGTGTCTGTGGAGGCACAGGCATCAGGAGCGCCCCTTATCCTGCGCCGCCTGGTCGTGCGCGCTTTGGCCATCCGCACTCATATCGTGCGCGTCAAGATAGTTCTGAAGAATGAGCGTAGCCGCATGCGCGTCAAGTTTGCCGCGCGTCTCGCGCGTAGTCAGGCCGGAGCGTCGGGCAGCATCGGCCGCCTGTGACGAGCTATGTCGTTCATCAGCGAAGTACAGCGGGAGAGCGGCCACCTCAGGTCCTGCCGCTTCGAGCAAACGGGCACACAGGGTGCGAACATGACGCGCCTGGGGCCCTTCCTCACCTGCCAGCGTCAGCGGCAAGCCGATAATGAGACCTGTGGCCTCATAGTCCCTGACAAGCGTGCGCAGTCGGCTGCCATCACGCAGAAGACGGGCGGTATCTTCAACAGAGACGGGAGTAGCTATCGTTGCGCGGGAATCGCTGACTGCCACGCCGCAGCGCACGTCGCCGACGTCAAGAGCGAGCAGGCGCCCTGCGCGCGCCACAGGCGCTACTCCCAGTCCCACTAGGCCAACTCCGTCTTCAGGCGGGCAATGAGCGCGCGCGCAGTGTCGGCGTCATCGGCGCCGCCCTGGGCCAGCGTGGGCCGGCCGCCGCCCCGGCCGCCGAGTTCTGCTGCCAAAGCCTTGACCTGCGCGTTGGCGTCAAAACCTGCTGCCACCGCTGCCTCTGTTGCGGCGGCCAGGTAGGCGGCCTTGCCGTCGATCTCTGCCATCAGTATCGCGGCGCCGATGCCCGCGGAGCGCAGCGCGTCGGCCAGGTTGCGCAGCTCGGCAGCCTCGGCGACTGTCACCTCAGCGACCACCAGGCGATAGCCCTCGCGCTGCGCGGCGCCTGCCGCCAGCTCTTCTACCGCTCCGGAGCCGGCGGATGTGCGCTGCTCGCGCAGGCGATGCTCCAGGTCCTTGTTGGAAGCCAGGAGTGCGGCCGCCTTCGTTGCGGCTTCGGCCGGCGCGGCCTTCAGCGCAGCGGCGACCTCACGCAGTTGCTCCTGCGCGTGCGCCGTGTACTCATAGGCACCGTAGCTTGTGACTGCTTCGATGCGGCGCACGTTGGCGCCGACGCTTTCCTCAGCAACGATCTTGAACAAGCCGATCTCAGTCGTACGCCCGATGTGGGTCCCACCACAAAGCTCCTTGCTGAAATTACCGATCTCCAACACGCGCACGAACTCGCCGTATTTCTCACCGAAGAGCGCAATAACACCGGACTCACGCGCGGCCTCAAGGCTCGTCTCATAGGCGCGTACCGGATGGTTCTCCGCGATCTTGGCGTTGATGAGCTGCTCGATCTTGTCGAGTTGCTCAGAAGTAACTTTCTCGAAGTGGGTGAAGTCGAAGCGCAACCGATCAGGCGCCACGGAACTCCCCGCCTGGGTCACATGAGTCCCGAGGACCTTACGCAGCGCCCAGTGCAACAGGTGCGTGGCTGTATGGTTACGCCGGATGCGCTCGCGGCGCGTCACATCAATACGCGCATCCACGGACTCGCCCACCGCGAACCCAGCCGTACCTTCCGCGACCGTACCGTAGTGCGCGACCAGCGTCTTCTCTTCCATTTTCGTATCAGCTACCACAAAGCTTGCTTTATCGGCGCTCACGATCGTGCCGGTGTCACCGGCCTGACCGCCCCGCTCACCATAAAACGGCGTACGGTTCAGGATCATCACGCCTGTCTCGCCGGGAGCCAGGCGCTCGACACGGGCGCCTTCTTTGATCAGCGCGATGACGACCGTCCCGCTCTCGTTTTCCGTATAGCCCGTGAACTCCGTCGGCTTACTCTCCTGCTCGACTAAAATATCTGCGAAGACGCCGCCATAAGTCGTCCAGCTTACGTCCTTGACCGCTGCGCGCGCGCGTTGTTTTTGCTGGGCCATCGCCGCATCAAAGCCTTCGACGTCGACCTCATAACCCTGGCTGCGCGCGATCTCGATAGTCAGATCGATCGGGAAACCGAAGGTGTCATGCAGCTTGAAGGCCTCTGCCCCTGACAGCACCGTACCCGCCGGTAACTCTGCGAGAGCGCGATCCAAATAGGCCAGGCCCGTTTGCAGCGTCGTGCGGAAACGCTCCTCCTCGGCCACCACCAAAGAACATATCACGTCGCGCTTCTCGACCAGCTCCGGGTAGACCTCTCCCATGAGCGTGATGACCTCTTCGACCATACGCCCCATGAACGGATCGTTCACACCGAGCAGATGCCCGTGGAGCGCGGCACGGCGCAGCAGGCGGCGCAGCACGTAGCCACGACCTTCGTTGGAAGGCAATATGCCGTCGGCGATCATGAAGGCCACGCTGCGCGCGTGGTCGGCCAGAATACGCAGGCCAATGTCAGTCTGATCCTGGTGATCGGGTACCACGGCGCCGCCATGATAGGACTTGCCCGTGATTGCTGAAGCCAGCTCGATAAGCTTGCGCAGCAAATCGCTCTCATAATTGGACTGGACGCCCTGCATGATCGCGCTGATGCGCTCCAGACCCATGCCGGTGTCGATGCTGGGGCGCGGCAGATCGACCAGCGTGCCGTCCTCGGCCCGGTCAAACTGGGTAAACACGAGGTTCCAGTACTCAAGATAGCGATCACAGTCGCAGTGCCCAATGCCACAGTCCGGCCCGCAGGCAAACTCAGGACCCTGGTCATAGTAAAGCTCAGAGCAAGGACCGCAGGGGCCCGTGGGGCCAGCCGCCCAGAAGTTGTCCTCATCACCTAAGCGCACGATACGCTCGGGAGGAACCGGCGTTTCTTTTAGCCACAGGTCGTAGGCCTGATCGTCGTCAAGGTAGATCGTCACCCAGATGCGATCCGGGTCGAGGCCGAGAATCTCAGTCGAGTACTCCCAGGCCCACGCGATCGCCTCGGCCTTGAAGTAATCGCCAAAGCTGAAGTTGCCGAGCATCTCGAAGAAGCTCAGATGCCGTCCCGTGGTGCCGATGATATCGATGTCGGTCGTACGCACGCACTTCTGCGCCGTCACCGCGCGCGTGAAAGGCAACTTCTTCGTGCCAAGAAACACGGGCTTGAACTGCACCATCCCCGCCGCGGTCAGCAACAGGGACGGATCGTCAGGGATCAGTGACGAACTGGGTTGGCGCACGCAGCCCTTGCTCTCGAAGAACGAGAGGAAGCTTTCACGGATTTCATCTGAGGTCATGTATTTCACAAGCAGGTTCCTTTTTTGTATAGTCAGCGGATGCGCACGGCGCACGGCAGGTTAACTCTGGTAATAACGACCGATCCCTGCCGGGGAGCGATCGCTTTAGTTCCTAGATGGAAAAGTCCACTGCGTCAGCCGGACCTGCAGGTTGTGCAAACCCCGGCGCGGGAGCGGGAGCGGCTACCGGGATCGGCGCAGGCGCAGGAGCCGGAACTGGCTCGGGCGCGGGCGCAGGAGCGGGAGCAGCGGGCTCGGGTGCGGGAGCAGGCACAGGCGCAACAGGCTCGGGAGCAGCAGGCTCAGATGCGGGCGCCGGCTCAGGCTCGGGTGCAGGAGCTGGCTCAGGCTCGGGTACAGGAGCGGGTACTGGAACTGGCTCAGGTGCGGGCGCCGGCTCAGGCTCGGGTGCAGGAGCTGGCTCAGGCTCGGGTACAGGAGCTGGCTCAGGCTCGGGTACAGGAGCGGGTACTGGAACTGGCTCAGGCTCGTTCACTTCATCGGATGCTACCAGATCAGGGATAAGATCGGCCCACCTGACGGCGTCCGTCTTCCCTGGCTCATCGGCAACACTATCACTCGACGAAGGAACCTCGACATCCTGCGCAGCTTTATTCTCTGCATCCCGGCTGATTTTCGTATCCTGGGCGCTCGCCTGGCGTTCTTTCCAGCCGCGTCGCAGTTTGTTAGTCACACTGTTGAGCAGGTCGACCGGCTTCTGCGCCAACTCAGTCGCGGCGCCCACGGTCGAGATCGCTTTCGTGCCTGCCTCCTCGACCGCGCCGATCAGCGCATCCAGACGCAGAAGTTCGGCGTTGGCCGCGTCGACCGTAACACTTGCCTTCTCAAGAATGGGAACCGTCGTGTCGCGTACCTCACGGATAGTCGTCTGCGCCTCTTTTACCGTATCATTGGTCGTATCCATGACCTTACGGGTACTGTGCAGCAGGCGAATGAGATAGACAAGGGCGATCACGCCCGCGACGGTCAATACGATAAGCAGTACATTAATTATGTCTGAATAGCCAATCTGATAACCGAACATACGTTATTGTCCTTCCTTATTCCACCTGTCGATTATATCATGCAAGCGTGCGGCGGCCCGTGCCTCCCAGCCTCGTTCTGAAGCCGTGAAGAACGCTCCCCGACGCAGGTCATCGGGTAGATATTGCTGCAAAACCCAGTCATCCGGGGCTCCGTGCGGATACACATAGTTTCCATACTCCTCGGAACCAGGACGGTGCCGGTCCCGCAAGTGAGTGGGGACCGCACGCGCCGGCCCATGCTCGATATCTGACTGTGCTGCCATCAGCGCCTCATAGCTGCGGTTGCTCTTGGAAGCCAGCGCCATATAGACGGCAGCCTGGGCCAAATTGATCTGACACTCTGGCAGGCCGATTACCTCGCAAGCTCTGAAGCAGGCATCAGCGATAAGGAGCGCCTGGGGGTCAGCGTTGCTGACATCCTCGGATGCAAAGATAAAGATACGGCGAGCGATGAACTTAGGGTCTTCTCCCCCGTGCAACATGCGCGCCAGCCAGTAGATGGCCGCATCCGGGTCCGATCCTCGCATCGACTTGATAAATGCGCTGATCACGTCATAGTGGACGTCGCCGCCCTTGTCGTAGGGAAGAATACGATTGGGCACGACGTCGCGTACCAACGCGCGCGTGATGAGGGGCGTGGCAGCATCTTCCTGTTCGGCCGCCGCAAGCTGTGCTGCCAGCTCCAGCGAGGTGAGCCCCACGCGCGCATCGCCGCCCGCCGTGATCGCCAGAGCCTCAAGCGCGTCATCGTCGATCGCATAGCGGCCCGCCAGCCCTCGCTCATCAGCCAGCGCACGACGCAGCAAAACCTCGACGTCGGTATCGGCCAGCGGCTTGAGCTCAAGCACCCGGCTCCGGCTCACAAGCGCTGAGTTGACCTCGAAGTAAGGATTCTCGGTCGTCGCCCCGACCAAAATGAGGATGCGGTCCTCAACTGCATGGAGCAACGCGTCCTGCTGGGATTTGCTAAAGCGGTGAATTTCGTCGATAAACAGGATCGTGCGCTGCCCAGACAGGCCGAGCCGTGTGTTAGCGGCGGTGATGGCATCACGCAGGTCACCGACCTTGCCCGTGATGGCGCTGACCTCGACAAAGGCCGCTTTCGTACTATGCGCGATGATGCGCGCCAACGTCGTTTTGCCCGTACCCGCCGGGCCAAAGAGCAGTATCGAAGTGAGTGTGTCGGCCGCGATCATGCGGCGCAGGTAGCTGTCAGGGCCTACGATGTGTTCCTGGCCTACGAATTCCTCCAACGTGACAGGGCGCATGCGAACCGCAAGTGGCGCAACCGAACGGCGCGCTGCTGCATCCTGTTCATCGAAGAGCGAACCCTGGCTCATCACCCACCTCCCGTCGCGTTGTTATAGATCCCCCTACCCGTTTCATTCTACTAAAGACGACTTCGCCACACAGAAATAGCAGAGAGGCTCCGCTGGTCCTGTCTCTTTTACAAAAATCTCCTGGCAGGCGACCCTTTACAAACATCTATGGTACACTCAGATGCAACAGAGGGGGCACATGTTCGCGAAGCACCTGAGAGAAGCTGAGGGTTATGGCTGGGACTGACTTCACCGATGAGCCAGAAACCAGAGTCAACCAAGCTCTGACAAAGAGCGCCTACATCTTCATGAGAAAGCGCCTGGGTATCATGGCGCCTTTCCTGGTGATGGTGTTATTGGGACTCGTACTCCTCTTCATATTTCAGACGGGCCACGGAGTCAAAAGTGACTCGCTGTATCGCGACCTGACGGCGTCGCCGATCTATGCAAAACTCGGCTTCCAACCATCCTATGCCCAAACGACCGATCCTGGTTCTCTTCATTGGGATCTCATCAGGCCCCCTCACGGCGGTCCGATCATCATGTCAAACCTTCCTGAACCCAAAACCTATACACACTATGGCCCGTTCTCCATTGCGCAAAGGGATATCAAGGAGTTCACCATCCTTATCCCCTTCAATCTTGACCAGTCCGCTGTCAGAAGGCTTCAAAGCGGCAACCCCGTCTACCCCGCGCTCCATTTCGCCGGTATCGGAGAGAACTGGGAGGTTTTCGTCAATGGGCATTCGGTCGCCCGGCAGATTTTCGTAGACAGTACCGGACATATCATACAGTTCAGAAATGTCCGCAACGTAGCGATACCGGTTGAAAGAGAATATTTACATGAAGGGGAAAATTTCCTGGTCATCCACATTCTGGGAGCATATTCCAGCAAATGGACCGGGCTGCGTTATTCGGCGCCCTATTACCTCGGGAACAGCTCCTTCACCTACAGTAATTTCACCGGTATCTCCAGCATGGTGCTGTGCGCCGTTTTCATGCTCATCGCGCTCTATCACCTGCTGACCTATGCTTTTGGCAAGACGGATCGCTACAACCTGTTGTTTCTTGGATTTACTATCATCGCATCCTTGTACTACTTCACTGAAGCGCAGATCATCTATACCTTGCTGCCGAACACGATATTTAACCAGCTCCTGAACTATGCGCTGATGTACGTACTGATATTTTTGGGAGTGGCTTTCCTTGAAACGACGTTTAAGGGGAAAGTGTCAAAGATTACGGCTGCTTTTGGTATTGTCAGCGCGACTTTGGCCGTCGTGCAATGGTGCTTCCCGGTCTGGTTCGCCTATGATTTGGTGGACTACTGGCGCTATCTCACGATACTCTATATTGCCTATGCCATCATCGCCGACCTGCTCTGGCTGATATATAAGGGCATCGTTGATCTGAGAAAGAGCTCTGATCCGAAACGGGGACTTTGGCAAAGCACCTACCACTACCTGTTCAAAACGGAGTTCGGGATCATCACGCTCATGCTCATGATCGTCGGGTTGACCGTGATCATCGACATCTCAAGTATCTCATTGTTCAGTACGATACTGTCATTGAAGAGCTATAGCCTTTTGGGATTTACTATGAGTATGGCCTATATCCTCGCGCGAAGATACTCGAGCGGCTATGAGAACGCCCTGCGTGAAAGCATCGCGTCAAACGAGCAGAACCTGACAGAAGCCGGGCTGTCGAACCGTGAGATGGACGTAGCCCTGCTCCTCATCGAGGGCTCAACGCGACACGATATCGCCCGTAAGCTCCATCTGTCTTCCGCCGAGATCAATCAGGACATCACCGCCATCCGCGAAAAGGTGATCAGGAAAAGCGACGATGATCCGACCGTCACCCTCGCTGCCTTGCACTACGGGTTGACGCGTCGGGAAACCGACGTACTCAGGTGCCTGCGGCGCAGTATGACGAACAAAGAAATTGCGACGGAACTGGTCGTTTCTGAGGAAACCGTTAAAAGTCATGTGCGGACTCTGATGAAGAAGCTACCCGTGAAGAACCGGCGCGAAATCACAACCTGGACCATGGACCAATAACACCAGCGGGCGTTTAGCCAAAATCCTTTTTGCACAAGATAAACGTTCGCTGACAAGGCGCCGCAAAGCGATGCGGGCTTATGTCCCGTGAGCTTTACGGGAACGAAGTCAGCGGGCGTTTAGATGTGCAAAAAGTTGCGCATCGTTTCGAGGTCGCGTTATTAGGTGAACCTGCAGCTGCAGGTGGGTGCCCGCACCGGAGTTTACTTCAGCTTCCTTAGAGCGCGAACGCTTGAGGATACCTGTCACCCCCGGGATAATTAAGGCTCCCAAATCTAAGATAAATGTTGGTTCAGCCGTTAGGTGCGACCCCGAGATGATGCGCAACCTATATCTCTATTCTACCATCAATGTTTGAAGGTTCAGGAATAGTCCACATGCCAAAGCATGACAAAGGGTCAGGTACTTTGTCATCTCATGACAAAGTACCTGACCCTTTGTCACCTGGCGAGTTCATCGGCAATAGTCGTCACAGGTCCATGCCCGGGATACACGATAGTTGCCGGATCAAGCTGTGCGAGCTTCATGAGCGAGCTCCCCATAAGTTGCGGCACGCTTTCCAGAAAGTCTGTGCGACCGATGTCGTGGCAGAAGAGGGTATCACCACTAAACAGGTGCTGCTGCCCCGTCTCGGGGTCACGCAACAGGAAACAGGAGCTACCGGGCGTATGCCCTGGGGTATGGATCACCGTGAAGCAAAACGCTCCCACTTCAAGCTCCTCTCCGTCCTGAAACGTCAGGTCGGGCACAGGCACTTCCAGTCCCTCGATCCCGTGCTGCTTCGCATTCTCCGGAGCCCAGGCGAGCAGCTCAGCCTCGTCGGCGTGTACATACACCAACGCACTGCCATAGTCAGCCAACTCTTCAGCGGCGCCTACGTGATCGAAATGGCCATGGGTCAGCAACACGCCGTCCAGGACGCGCTTTCCCAGCGCCGTAATCAGCGCGCCTGCCTCATCACCCGGGTCGATCACCACACAGTGGTTCGTCGCCGGGTCTGTAATAAACCAGCAATTCTCCTCCAGCAGCCCATTGACCACGCGCTCGATCGTATACATTGAAACTCCTTCGTTGACTCTTACTTTTTCATTGTCATTGCGAGCAAAGCGAAGCAATCCAGGCATCAAGCAGTAGCCCCCTCTGTCTGAATTGCCGCGGTCGGCCTCCGGCCTCCCTCGCAATGACAATGAAGACGGGGTCCGGGCGCGTCAGCGCTTCGTTACTTTCTGTTCACCGGGCAACATCCGCCGCGCTTCAAAGACGCCTTCAGTGCCGCGTAAGTTCAGCAGCAAGTTCTCCAAATTGCCCATCTCGCCAATCTCGAATAAGAAGCGCATGTCCACGATACCATCCTTATGCGTTGTCGTTGACGAGGACAGGATATTGACGCCAGACTCTGCGACGCGCATGGTCACATCCTGGAGCAAACGCAAACGATCGAGCGCCTGGACGAAGACCTCAACGTGATAAGTCGCGCGGGCCTCCTGGTCCCAGCTGACTTCAATAAGACGCTCGCCATCACCCTCGCGCAAGCTGCGGCAATTGGGGCACGTGGCCCGATGCACGCTCACGCCACGGCCACGGGTCACAAAACCGATAATCTCATCACCCGGCACGGGGTTGCAGCACTTGGCCAAGTGGACTAACACGTCATCGATGCCCTTGATCCGCACGCCTCCCGTTTGCTTGGGGCGCCGTGCGGCCCGCGTCGCTGGCAATTGGGCTTCCAATGGCAGGTCGTCAGTGAGCGCAGGCCTGTTGCCCCGCGACGCTGGTTCGGCCGCCGGAACATCGATCAAACCCTGCTGGTTCAGGTACTTCAACAAGCGCGTCCCCAGCAGGCGGGCGCTCATCTTCCCGCCGCCGATCTGGGCGTAAAGATCGGCAGCCGTCGCATAGTTCATTTCGACGGCCAGGCCATCAAGCGCCTTCTCGATACGCTTGTTCGCAATGCTCACGCCATGCTTATGCATGGCTTTCTTAAGCTCCTCACGCCCGAGTTGGGCGTCGCTTACCCGCGTGGTCTTGGCAAGCCAGGATTTGATCTTGCTGCGCGCGCTGCTCGTGGCGACGATGTCGAGCCAATCACGACTCGGGCTCGCGCTCTTGTTCGTCAGTATCTCGACGCGATCCCCATTACGCAGATGGTAGGCCAGGGGCACGATGCGCCCGTTGATCTTGGCGCCCACGCAGTGCGCACCGACCTCAGTATGGATCGCATACGCGAAATCAAGCGGCGTGGAACCCCGTTTCAGGCTGCGCACGTCGCCTTTGGGTGTGAAGACGAATACCTCTTCTTCAAACAAATCAACGCGCAGGGCCTGCATGAACTCTTCGGAATCCTTGGTCTCTCCCTGCCACTCCATCATCTGACGCAGCCAGGCCAGGCGCTCGTCAAAGTCGTCGAGGCTCCCGCCCTCTTTGTAGCGCCAGTGCGCCGCGACGCCATATTCGGCCATCTGATGCATCTCAACCGTGCGAATCTGGATCTCGATGGGCCGACCTTCCGGGCCAATGACCGTCGTGTGCAGCGACTGGTACATGTTGAATTTGGGCATGGCGATGTAATCTTTGAAGCGCCCCGGCATCGGCTTATAGAGATTGTGCACGGTGCCGAGCGCGCCATAGACATCCTTGAGATTATTCGTGATGATGCGCAGCGCGATCAAGTCGAAGATTTCGTTAAAACCTTTGTCCTTTTTTACCATCTTCTGATAGATGCTGTAGAGGTGCTTGGGACGGCCCGTGATCTCGGCCTTGATACCCACGTGCCCCAGCTCCTTGCGCAGCTGCGCCATGACTTCGTTGCTGTAGTCCTCGCGCTCGACCCGCGACTCCTGGACCAGGCGCGCGACCTGCTCATACTTGACTGGCTCCAGGTAGGAGAACGAGAGGTCCTCGAGCTCCCACTTGATCTGGCTGATCCCCAGGCGATGTGCGAGCGGCGCATAGATCTCCATCGTCTCGCGCGCCTTGTAGAGTTGGCGATCGGGTGGCAGGGCGTCAAGCGTGCGCATGTTATGGAGGCGGTCGGCCAGCTTGATGAGGATGACACGTATGTCATGGGCCATCGCGATGAGCATCTTTCTCAGCGATTCCGACTGTTGCTCGGTCGTGGTCTTCAAATCGACCTCTCCGAGTTTCGTGACGCCGTCGACCAGCTCCGCAACCTCGTCTCCGAACTGCTCCCGCACGAGATCAAGCGTGACCTCCAGGCTGTCCTCGACCGTGTCGTGAAGTAGCGCCGCCTTGATCGTAGCGGCATCAAGCTTGAGATCGGCAAGAATGCAGGCCACAGCGAGCGGGTGGATGATGAAGTCCTCCCCCGACTTGCGATGCTGCCCCGTGTGGGCGATCTCCGCGAAGTCATACGCCGCGCGGATGCCCTTGAGATCAGCACGTCGGTTATAGGACTTGACGGTAGCGCAAAGCCCATCGATCGTATTTGCTTGCCGTTTTGCCATAGAGCTATTCTAGCAGTGCTTAGGCAAGGTGCCTAATCTCGAATTTTGTACCAAAGTCATAGTTTTGAGGTGGTTATTGGGCCTTGATAAGACCCTGTTGTGCCAAATAGATGGCAAATACATCGGAAAACCACCTCAGAACTCCTTGTTTGGTACAAAAGTGACCTAGTTATTCTGTCAGTGCGGCAAGATGGGGCGGTTGAAGCGAGCGAGGAGTTCTTCAGCTGAAGTGGTCAGCATCCAGTCCTTAAACGCGGTGAAGTCATCAAGTTGGTCGAGGCCTTCAACGTAGCGCACGCTGCGCGTCAGCTCGAGCTTCTCACTGGACGGCACGAATGTGAGACGTCGCGCAGGGCCGTGTCCCTCGCTGCGCACAAACCCCAACTCACGAAAGACCGATATGCCGGTAGAGACTGACTCCTCCGTCAGCGCCAACAAAGGTTTTTTCTCTGCCCCCTCTTCCTGAGAGCGCGAACCCGCCGATCTGGCTTCATTCGCCTGCGCCTCCGGAACTTTGCCCTCACTGGAGTCAGCAGAGGCGAATCCGATAGCGGAATCCCGATACGGGGAGGAGGCCGCAGGATCACCCGGCGTAGCCGGGCAGCCGGAGGCCGACCCGGGTCCCCGTTGAGGGATTTCGGTACCGGATTCGCCTCTGCTGGCAGCAGTTTGCTTCTTAAA
>Ga0123354_10001818_pt1 | contig 26961 bp, 13 predicted proteins | sample TergutLab28metaG_2_FD_97872 | JGI IMG/M metagenome (GOLD analysis project Ga0123354, IMG submission 97872) | Labiotermes labralis P4 segment gut microbial communities from Petit-Saut dam, French Guiana - Lab288 P4 | ecosystem: Host-associated > Arthropoda: Insects > Digestive system > Gut ...
ACGAGATAACGGGGGAATGGAGGAGATTGCATAACGAGGAGCTAAATGATTTGTACTCCTCACCCAATATTGTGCGGGTGATAAAATCGAGAAGAATTAGATGGGCTGGGCATTTGGCGCTTATGGGAGGGGAGAGGGGGATGTATAGGGTTCTTGGTGGGGAAGCCGGAGGGAAAGAGACTACTGGGGAGGCCTAAGCGTAGATGGGTGGATAATATTAAGATGGATCTCCAGGAGGTAGGATGTGGGTATATGGACTGGATTGAGCGGGCCCAGGATAGAGCTAGGTGGCGGACGTTTGTGAGTGCGGTAATGAACCTTCGGGTTCCGTGAAATGCAGGGAATTTCTTGACTAGCTGCAAACCAGTTAGCTTCTCAAGAAGGACTCTGCACCATGGAGTAAGTAAGTAAATAATACGGTCATATTATTTAGATGTGTGTGTATATATATAAACACATATCTAAATAATAGGTCTTTCGGGTAATATATCTATTTCCGTCATCAGGTGAAAAGATGTAGGCAATTACTGTGGTGGATCTCGCACTAAGAACTATTTTCTGCCACTGTAATTGACTTCAACCTCACGTCCTTTGTCTTGTACGCTCATTAATTACGTAATTGTGCTCGCTTCCGCCAAGTTACCTCCTCCTCCTCTGTGGCTTTCCAACAAATATTTCATGCGTTCTTCGTCTATGAGATGTCCCGCCCATCCCATTCTTTCTTAATTTTGCCCTTGCTTCATATTAATTGGCGTCTACAAATTGTGAAGCTCTTAACTATGCGTGTTTTTTTCAGAAGCCCTGCACAAATAAGCAGTAACCTCTTCAATGACGCATTGCATTCTTGTGTTGCTTATGTCACATGATGAATATCCGTTTCAGATATATCTAAACAAAAGCCATCGGCTGACAGACGATAATTAACAAGTGACGCAATGTGACAAACTCACGGTGTCAGCATATTAATTGTCTTGTGACGCTGATAAATGCATATATTGCACGGATATCAAAATACCAAGCACGTCACGGTGAAATAATAACATACTGCCGAATTAATTCGTTATGCCTGTTCATAAAATGATTTTTTTTATCATTTCTGTTTATTACCTACCATCGAGACTTGGAGCAAATTATTAGTCATGTTATTACCCGAACAGAAAGAAGTCAAAGCGATAAGCATGTAGAACTCACAGTCTGTACTTGCTGCTGTACTTACTGCCATGGTAGATAGTGCAAGCATCCTTCTTTATTACTTTTGAGTGGTTCTGAACTACTTAAGTGCTCGTGGCTATATATATTTTTTTTCTCAACCTAAGTGAATGTGGGGTGGAGGGTCCGTGTTGCGAAGAAGAGATAGGGTGCGTAGAACCACTCCTAACTCTAGTAATTTTGCTAAGTAGACATCGCGGCTTACGTGGCGGCTTGTACATTCGATTTCACATCAAACTCAAGATACGCCGTATCAGTAAGGTACTTTAAAACGTGTTTGTTAATGTCTATATTCTGTGCTGTTGTGCGACGTTTACACTAGCTAACAAGGAATAGAAGTGCCGTATGTTTATGAAAGGAGACTTAAATATGTTACATAATTCTGCATGCAAGGTTCAGAAACCTTAGGAATATAAACAAGAACAATTTAGTACGTAAATGAACACTTCTCAACGTAAATAAACCCGGCACAGGTTGCCTGGAAACATCTTAACGCCGACCCACTCTGTTACTAACAGAACCATAGAAACTGAGCGATGTTGAATTTGAAGATTATTCTACTGTTTTCGGAGTATTAAGTCATTTAGTCTGGTGGAAGCTGTCGATGTGTCAGAGGAACAAGCGGCACATTCCTCTGAAATGTAGGTTTGTATTTAACATACAAAACGCCATAACGTCCCACAGTGCAGCAACGTTCGTAACCAGAACGATCTGAATATCAATTGTTTCATACTTCTGTAAGTTATATTTGTGTAAATAAACGAAATTGCAATTCGAATCACGTTTCTAGCCGCTTTGTTTCCTGTTTACAACGACTCGAATTTTATTTTTTACTCAAAGTCCACCTATCGCGTTTCATTTTCTCGTGGTTTCTATTCCATATTCCACTATAATGCTCGAATATTAGTCTACAGTTAACTCTCATGCCGACTAGTGTTTTGCAAGTTATTTTCCATTTTTCAGTCACACTGACCTTCCCATTCGTCCTTATACAAACTTATAACATCGAAATAAATGTACTTTTTGAGCAAGGTAATTCATTTCATTGCTATGGTATGAAACAAATAAGTACCGTACGAATCATGATTGATATCTCAGTGATACAACGCCATCAGTTCAGTTTCCTCTAAAGTGGGGGTATGCCAGGGTTTCTTAGCCTAATCTGCATTTCTTGTAAAGATATTATGTGGAGGTATTTTGAATATTTGAACTGTTTCATCAATAATACCCACAAAAAAACTTACATCAGTACCGTTTCCATATAAAATCATTTATCACCATTTCCTTAGGCTGGTACTTTTACACGACTGAGATGGGCTGGGCATGTGGCACTTATGGGTGAGGAGAGGGGGTTGTATAGGGTCTTGGTGGGGAAACCGGAGGGAAAGAGACCACTGGGGAGACCTAGGCGTAGATGGGTGGATAATATTAGGATGTGGGTATATGGACTGGATTGGGCTGGCCCAGGATAGGGACAGGTGGCGGACGCTTGTGAGTGCGGTAATGAACCGTGGGGTTCCGTGAAATGCGGGGAATTTCTTGACTAGCTGCAAACCAGTTAGCTTCTCAAGAGAACTCTGCACCATGGAGTAAGTAAGTAAGTAAGTACATTTACATTGTAATGACAAGTATATTTGCTCCTAACGTATGTTCATTATATGATAATTAACGGAACGTGCAAGAAAACAAGACAGATATACTTAAGAGTGTCAACAATATATCGGAGGGAATTAATGAGAAAAGAGCCGTAATTTTTTTTGTTGCAGTACAGAGAGGGAAATTACATAAGAGTGTGAGAAGTTCGGTCACAGAATCAGTTTTAATGGAACTAAATGTGATAGTTGAAGGATCTACAAAAGTTGAGATTATATTAGAAGATTCTGTCGCCCACGGAGTGTTAGGTGTTTTCCATTGATGAATCCAATCTTTGACGGCAATAAATTTAAAGGCTATTGCCAGGTGTAAACACAAATGACACAATGGCTGATACCAGAGGACTTCTCTTTCTGTCAACACAATTATACAGGCTCGTCCCAACACATACTAAACGCTTTAGTTGAGGCGTATATAATATGTAATAGTAGCGAGATAGTAGTAGACCTACCATTAAATTTTAACTCTTCTTATAACAGCTGCAAATAAAAACTCCAAATATATGTATTGTAAACTTATTTTCTGACCATCGTTATACAATAGAATAAATATTCGCATTTTGTTTATATACATAGTATTAGTCTTTTTCTTGTGATAATAAGTAAACACAATAATACTTCATATTTTCTTCAAATTACTCTTGATTCTTCTTAGTACTTTGACATAGTCTTTCTCTTAAACCAACTCTTATCCGACATCTGTTCCATCATACCGCAATGTGCGAGCTCTTGTGAGTTGTTTCCAGCAGCGGAAGCATGTTATCACCAGGATTTGAACATGCATCATTCTGCACTGTTCTCCGGCGCTGTTGGCGTGCAGATACTCTCAGACCGACGGATTCAGAACGGCGATAAAGCACGGAAACCCTTGCGTTGTACTAATCATGTAGAACCGTGTACATCGACAGACAACTTCCGCTACCTGGGCAAATGTTGTCAAGTACTGTCGATGCGCATAATATTCGCAGCAGAACAAGTAAACCTCTAAATGAAGAATTTACTCTCCGCCACGAATGTAATATCAGTACGTGATTCTGAAAGTGATGCTCCTGACGCTGCATGAATTAGGTGATAGTAAACAGCATGCAATTGATCACTATCATCTGCGAATAACATCTGCGATAAACTGTTGGATACTGTGGCACCAAGGAAAACACACTGAGGGAATCAGCCTACGTTACAGATTGGCGAGAACAGCTACCTTGCTACCAACAATAACACTGGAATATAAACTTGGCTGATCTTCCTTTTCACTGTATGCAACGAAATTCGATATGGTGACTCCAGCTGTACACTAGATACTTCAGTGTTACTGATTTTCACTCCTAATAAGCGAAGTAGACCTATGTTAATGTTGGGGACGGGAATTTTGATGTTAGAACACAGAATTTTGTATTTCACATTGTCTTATATGTATATTTTGTAAGAAAATTTACTAAGTTTATGGAGGAGGGTGTTGTCTTCCTAATATCTCGGGGAAATTTCCAGGTTGGCGTAGTTAGTTTAGTGATAAGGGTACGGGCTGAACGACCCGGGGTTCGAATCCTGACACGGGTATGACATTTGTGTCTTCACAAAAACTTGGAGACTGGTTCTAGGGCCAGCCCAGCTTCATACTCAGTGGGTGTCGCAGGTTCTTTTCCCTGTTGTAAATCGGCTGAGTCGTGACACTAAATAATCATCTGTGTCTAGTGCCGAGGGTAAGAATAAGTGACAAGCTTATCAAATATTAAATTTCAACATAAGGGTTATTTGTTCCACTATTACCTTAACAGAGTATGTCGTTTGGCCTGTGTTTCCGAATGAGTATGTTTCTAGACAGACACCACAAATCGGGGATCCTTCCTTAGTAAATTATATTTGTGATATACAAAAGGTGTCGATTTAAACGACTCTTTCATTAATATATTCTGATTCACTGCAGAGAAGTGGAAGTGAAAACTATCGTATATCAAGGTACTGGTTAAACGCATTTGGGGAGGAACTGACACAAATCAATAATATTTTCAATCACGAGGCATGTAGCAGGTCGCCGGGCGAAAATTTTCATAATACAAGACAGGAGTACTAACTGCCACATTCGGAAAGTATAGAAAAATTAAATATACCGCTGTTTCTGTACATCGTGCATGTTAGTGTAGAAGAGTGTATAATCTGACTATTTGTAGTGATTGCTGCGTACCAATGGTATTGAGAAAGGAAGAATACATCCTTATCGGGTACGAAAAAGTTGCAGAAATCTTACCAGATTTCGCATATCAGAGCCCTAGCTATGATTCAATCAGAATAAACGGATAATAGCAGACATGTTTGTATACGAAACAATACGAAGAATGATAGTTTTAAAGGAAATTACAATATTATAAATTATTCACATAACCTGTAGTACGCAGGCCTAACCATTTAAGTTAATAATCTATAGATCATTAACAAATAATTAAATTTGTATTATATTTAACCGGCTGCAGTTGTGTCAACTAAGCAGATTTATGTGTTGAATGAGTGTAATATACGACTACGAGATTTCATTATCTGTTGATATGCAACCTTCCACGGGGGATCCAGTACCGCAGAGTTAAACCACACTTTGTTGCGCCTAACGCAAGAAAGCATTTTACATTAAATACCCTCCTGCCGTGCTTTGCGTATTAAAACATAGTACATAAAGGACTTTAAAATTAACTGGCCTAAGAATGTTAGGATACTGTGAATTTAAACAGTGCGGCAGAGGGTAATTATAACACAAGGTTCCTTATCTGCGATCCACTGTATCGAACTGCATTTAGGTAGGGCAAAAAACTTATACACGAAGACTGCGGGACCTCGAGGAGTTTTTTACGTTATGAAGTACTTGGAGAGGAGGAATGGAAGATGAAGTTTTTAAAAAAGAGAAGTTGGGAGATAGTTGCATGACTGATATCCATATATATCTGAAAGAATCGAGTTTCGTATTAAAAATGTGAAGCAAGGAAATTTATGGGTGTATGCAGCCATATTTTCTCCCCTCACTTCTTTGCAGTTTTCTTGCTGAAGACAAATAGGGCTGTCTTATGGAGGTCAGCATGAGTGTGACCACCCCACAGCACCTCTCGTCATATCGACGGACATTATTTCCCTTTTCCTCTCATCCCTGCAGTATTCAGGGGTGTCAGAACGGTCGCAAACATTTTGTCTTCAAGGTAATGAGGATTTGTATTCTCCTTACGTCAGAGCGTATGTTGTGAACACTCTTAACGTGAAACTTTTGTATAGAGATTATTTATCTGGTTGGTTTTCGCGAGGCATCATTATCAAATTTCTAACAAAGAATCGATTCCCTAATAGCGGCTTTCCTCAATTTATCAATGATAATGCTGTTATGTCGTTTTAAAAGAGGCTACAACTAGTTACCCACAAATCCTTCTCACATCATGACCTCCCATGTTATTGTGAGTCGACGTCACATTAGAAGAATGTGCAATGTAATGAAATAAAATTAGGAGTCGACTTGATTTATAGAAGTATAATTTTAGTGTAACACAACCTTATTATATAAACAATTTAAGAGAACATAGCTACATGTTTCGGCCTACTTGAAGTCAGCTTCAAGCTTTGACTCAAAAGAAATTTATAATTAACAAAGCCTTAAAATATTATATTTATTTATTTTAAGTCAAAACCTGAAGATGTTTTCAAGTAAGCCGAAATATGTAGGTATGTTCTCTTAAATTGTTTATATATATAATACAGTTGTTACACGACAATTATACAACTATTTATCATGCAATAATACTCAACAGGAATGTCTCAACTATATTTTCTTGCATCAATTCCTATTACAAAGCTGGAGTCTAAAGCGGGTGCTAATGTATACATTGATGTAAGGTATTAAAACTTCTATTGTTTATTTATTTATTTATTCAGAGAATAGAAATATCTGAATCGATAATATGGGATGTTAACACCAAAGGACTAATTCATCCAAGGCAACGAAAATTGGTCTTGCATATACAGAGGGTTTCGGAGAACAGGAACTGAATTAGAATAGTTCTGGTCATTTTGATGTTCCCCTGACCTTCCATGGCTGGGTGTTGTGACAAAGGTAATACACTTTGAAGTTGCATAAACAGTGAAGAATGTGTTGACCAGCTAGCTACGGTTAGCCTCTGGAGAAGGACACTTATTCGCTGAGTGACTTCCTTAGCACGGATCGAAATGAATTTATTAAAATGGCCTATTTTGAGGTATAACAAAGTAGACTGGTGGAAATTTACTTTTTCGGAGGGACGTGTGTTGGTTTCGAAACATCGGAAAGTATTCCGTCAGACCCTACTGCTGAAGACTGTAATTTCCGTACTATACCTTACTTACAATTTATTTGCTTTATATTTACTACAATATTGACCATATTTTGCGCAAAAGGAGACCGCAACACGATGTTGAGTAAACATTTCGAGTCCTTCAGAGAAAGGTTCAGATAGAATCTAAAGAGTCAATTTTAATTGAAGAAAATTTGTAAAATACTCGTTGATTAATCACAAGATAAATGTGACATTATTCTTTGACTGGAATGTGAAGTGTATCTTTCTTTGAATCGGTCCGTTGTCTGGTAGAATATCAGCTTACGCGTCCGTTCGGCTAAGCTAGGACAAACTGGTAATGTACATCCCTGAGCTGATGTTTGATCGTGTCCCGTCCATAACAGTGACTGACGTATTGACCCTCTGTCATCAGCACTCCCTTCTCGAGGGGAGATTTGTAAGATGCTGGCAAGTGTTAGACCTTAAACTTCAATGGACCCTAAAGAGAAAATCCAGTGAGGGTAGCAGCTGTATGTTCAAGCACTGAGAATTAGACCACAAGATAGCCTAAGTGACGATGTTCAAATAATTACATATTTAGTAACTAGTGTGCTGCAGTAGGCCTGCACTGTACACAGTACAAAACTAGACTTCTGTTTGGTCTCAAATGTTATCCTTCAGTGATCCATGTAGTTAGAAAGACCCGCCCTTCTGTCCGTCGCACTTTTAGGAACTTTGGAACGGTATGTTAAAAGGCAGTGTAAGATATTACCTGAGGTTAACTAAAATTCACGCCATAAACAGGTGTGAATGTGACAGTATATTTCTCGCATTCTTGAAATTGGCAGTAGATGGAAGTAAATGGTGAATGTGATGCCCACTGGCCGCTTTATCCCCAGGAAAAGGCTTCGCGGCTTGTGTTTTATAGGAGTATATGCTGGCCCCAGAACTTTTATCTTTGGTGAGGTGGAGAGAAAATTCCCTACCTCTCTGCCGGGATTCAAAACGCAACCTCCGGCCGCAGTGTTTCGCTATATCAAAATGAGTGTCGGACTTACAGGTGGAACACATTGAATGAATACGGTATTCTGAGGTATTATTTTCTTTTATGTGTTTCATTTAGTTTCCCTGTTTTATTTACCCAAGTATATTTGCTGAAACTGACAAAAATAATTATTTCGTTGTGGGTATTCCGTAGTGAAATATTCAAATCTCCTATCAGTTCTTTGGAAATCTCGCGAACTCCAGTTAGGAACTTGTGATAGACTACACACATAACTGACTTTTGCCTGCGTAGTTTGTGTAGTTTTGTGACAGTACATTTGTGATTGGGCCAAAATGGAAGTGACTATTGGGGTTAATTTGTTTTACTTCCGTTGTTGAATGAAACGCATAGTTGGTGTTTAAATGCAGAGTTATTTTGATAGAATTATGTTTCGTTGAAAGGATACTGCCAATTAGTTCGATGCCATGCATATAAAGTAGTCATGCAGGACTGAAATGTTACATTGTAGAATGATGATAGGACATGGCAAACATAACGGAAATGTAAATTGAGCAAAAACATTTTGATGTCAAGAAGTTCGGCCCGTTTTTAAGAGAAAATCTGTATACAATATGTCAGGTTATAATTTCATTAATATGAGAGATAAATAAAACATAATTACCATGTCACAAGATTAGAGTAACCAATAACTGAACAGCGATTTACGAAAAATATAAAGAAGTAATTTGGAAAATATAGATGCCTTCATTTTGTTTCCGCAACCAGCACGTGGACAGAGCTTCATTGTAGATATTTTCCCACTTAAAAATAAAAAAAATGTAAGGCTAGTGACGTAACTTTACACATTAATTTGCGTTATCTCAATACTCGTGTTTTAAAAGTACCGGATGGTGGCTGGATAAATTGAGTGACGTAGAATTTGTCGCATCTTTTGCATTTTAGATTTATCGTCTCAGTTGTTTTTAACATTGTGTGCTTTAACCACTCAATCTTCTGTTCTGAATAACGGCATTTTATTCATAACTTAATGAAGCTAACTTAAAGTATAATGGAAGAAAACTGTTCTTCTTCGTAATTATCTCACCATAAAGTCTTGCAGAATGGTGAAGGATAGTCTTAACTGTCGTACTAGATGAAGGAAATTGGTCAGTTTTATGCTTCTGCCACTTTATAGTTTTGAAAATATGTCCCTTCTGGTACCTATTGCATGCACGACTGAAATAAGGCCATGCGTCGTGGAGTTAACGATGGAGTAAGTGCAAAAACTGTACGTAGGTCGAGCGTACACATAGACACGAACTCCATACTGTAAATTTGTCCCTTTGCTTTACAAAACACCACGACAGGAAGACGTATGAGGGAACGAAGTTTAGTTCCACATATTCTTAAGCTCTGTTGAAGAAGGGGTGGGTGGCCTGCTTAACGTTCTGGCCTCTTTACTCCAAAGAAAATAATCCTTATACCAGTTCGATAGGAGGCTGAGCGCGCTCCGAAGCCGATGTAGATGCTATGCACGATACAAGAGCTCTGCCAGTCCCCAATTATCCCCGTACAACACTCTTTCGTTTGTTGACACAAACTTGGTGACAGTGTAAACGCTGTAAGATAAACTGGCTTGTAAAAGTCAGTAGTGGTATTCTGCGGTAATAGTTAAAGTTACAAGCAGAATTAGATCACAGAAACTTGTGATTATTAAGCAACATTTATTTATAAGCTCACCAAATGGACCTGCTTTTCCTTTTTTTTGGGGGGGGGGGGCGCAATAAGCCTCCTCGAGTCTAGGCCGTCTGATTGATTGTTGAGGTTTCGAAATAACACACATTTAGATAAGCACCACTCGGTAGTGAACTCTGGACAAGAGGTCGGCTTATCGCAGAGACCTCTGACAATATACAGTAGTCTCAGACACCCATGCCCCTGACAATCCCAACAAGCGAGTGGCTGCATTCCCACGCCATAGACCGCGGGGCCACCTTTTGTGAGATATAGGTGTCTAAATTGCTTTTCTTCAGGAAGAGTTCTGTTTTATGAGAGGTCCGTGTTAATTTACTCTCTATTATCCGCTTCACTTTTAAGATTTATTTCAAACTCGCTTTATTTGTTACGCGTTGTTTTTTATTTATATTCAGATATAGTTTCGTGAGTGGGCCGGGTAGCTCAGTCGGTATAGCAACTGACTACGGGCTGGACTGTCCGGGTTCAAATCCCAGAAGGGACGAGTTTTTCCGGCCGCCCACCCACCCTCCTGTAAAATGGGTACCGGGTCTTTCCCGGGGGTAAAGTGCGGCCGGGGCGTGCTGCTGACCACCCACCCCCTTCTAGTGCCGCGGTCACGGAAGAGTAGAGCTATACCTCTACCCACCCTCTGGGGCATACCGGACCTGTAACGGGATCACTTTACTTTAGAGTTTTGTGACGGAATTTCAATTATTGTTAAAGAGACCATTGAAGGCATTTCTTGGGAGACCCCGGTTTGTATGGGTTGCTAACACTGCAACGGTTCTTAAAGAAAGGGTACTGTGAAGGGTAAACTAGAATTAAACTGGAGACTGATTTGTTGTCTTCTGTGATGTGCTGTCGTGTGGCATGGTAGACGTAGAATATTCGGTTGAATATGCTGCCTGCAATTTCAAAGCCGGAGGTTTATTTTACCCTGAAGACGGCGAAAGAATGTTCCTACGAAACGTATATATATATATATATATCAGTCTACATGGCATCACATCCTACAAGACAATATGCATCATAAACCTCCTTTCAGCATCTATAAATAAGAAGCGGATTGAAGTTGTTCAGGATAAGATTTAGTGGTGGCCAGATGTCAAGACGACAACGAATGTGACGGAGTCTTGCAGCGTTATCCGTGTGATAGTGGATGTCACGTGCATTACATAAACTTCACATTCATATATTATTTTCCGTGACACAAATTCCACTTTTACATGTTCGCGTCTATGACATAAACTCTATATTCACGTGTTCATATCCATGACATAAATTCCACATACAGTTGATGACGTTCATGACATAAATTCCACATTCAGATGTCCAAATCAATCACATGGTCTCCTCTTTGACACTTTCAAGGCCGTGACATATATTCATGTCCGTGACTGTGCCTTGCATTTAGAAGTTTATATAAAGAACGTAAACTCCACACGTATTCATGTCCATGACTGAACTATATTCGCATGGCTTGCCGCTCGAGAAGACATTCGTATTCGCATGCAGACGCCATATAACCTCAGGTTTTAATGCAGCAGTAAGTATGTATGTGGCTTCTTAAAAGTACTTTAATTACTTAGCACGTTCACGGACTATCAGCTTCTCAATACGGATTATGCTGTGTGAAGCTATTTCTCGAATACAACCACGCTGTAATTGATCCTTCCCCGAATCGTACATGGAAAATTGTGGATATATTTTGGCAACATACTTCGATTTATCAAAACAGACAGGTACAAATTTGGCATTTCCTACCCCTTTCATGTTTGATGTACTGCACACAACATCAAAACAGAAGCCACTGTGAACAACGAGACGTGACGTTTTAGCTGTGCAGCTCGCAGCTCCGTGTTAATGCAATAAAGGTTATTTCCGTGTAGGAGTCACGAACTGTGACATGGAAGTCCTTCGTGCCTTATCGAATACAGTGGTAACTACTCGGCGGTTTTCTGAAGTATTCATTCGCAAAACCCATCGACACTCTCTTACTATTTTATGTGCGCTGAGCCAGAAAATGCGTATGACCCTTTCATATCTTTATCATTAGTGGTTTCAGGTTACTGTTTGTCTTACTGCATACACCACGTTCAGCATACATAAAAACGAAGTAATATAACTGCAGGCATACTGAGATGGACACGAAGGTTTTTTGATGTAATGTTGGAATAAAATCAGGGACTGTAGTACTTGAGAATGTACAGAACTGCGTGGGTATGGGAGTAATCAAATGACTTCGAATAGAAAAGAAAACCGGGATAGCTCAGAAAGTATAGACCTTTTGTTACGGACAGGGTATCCGAGGAAATAATTCCCATCAAGAGCAAGAGATTTCACTCTTCTCCAAAACGCCCAGATCCTCTCTGGGCCCCACGCAGAATTTACGGGAACTGATATTCCTTCCCTGCCGGAGCGTGAAACTGATCAAACACTTGATAGCTTCATTTGTTACCAAGGTAAAAATTATTGCAGCCAAACTCTCAATCCCACTTTTATCTTCGTGTTTTGCACAGGGTTTTGGCATTTGCTTTTGACTTTATTTCAAAAAGTTTCTTTCGGACTTCAAGTAGCTGTGATAGTTTGAAATTAAGACCATGATATTAATTCGACATAATAACTTAAAATAACATAAAACCGTCCATTTCTAAACCCTTGCTTAGAATTTATTATAATATTGCCGTTTTTTAAGTCCATAGTTTACCTCTTCGAGAAGAACTGTGAAGTAGGATTTGAAACGAGCTAAAATGTTATTTGAGCTCAAGTTTTGAGAAACGAGTGAGGCGTTTTCTTCATTAATCTTATCTCAAATTTTAGTTTGTTCATATATTCAGATTTCTCCGCTTGCTTGTTTGATGGGCCCCCAAACTATTCACATCTTCGTGAAGACTCATTTAGATATCAAAGTTTAAAAGTAAATACATTTAATTACATAACATAGTAACTAGACAGCTGCAGTTTTTACTGTATAAAGATTTTCCTGACTCTAGAATTTTACGTTGGGAATTCTATAAATGCAGGAAAAAATTCGTATAGCCTGAATCTTCAATTTTTTTTGTGTAGAAGGCCAGAGTCTTTATGCAAAACGTCTGTTTGTACTTGTACTAAATCGCAGTAAGTCAATAGAACGGAATAGTCAACAACATGATTTAGCGGAAAAAAATTCATCTTACATTCTGTTTTCTCCCATAAAGTAGAACTTTCTTTTTTAATTTTAACGAATCCTTTGTCTTTTCAAAACTACTGTAGATGTATCGTAATGTAATGATAGTCTTTCTTTTACCAACTTGATGAACAAATTCTTTATTGTAATACATTTTTTACATTTTTCTACATGTTTCGAGCACTATTGTGCTCATCTTCAGGAGGACAAATGTATTAACACAGCATCTGGTATCGTCACTCTCTTTGGGTGAGTGTTCACTACACAGGTTAGGAGAGTACTCTCGTTCTCTCGTAACCTGTGTACTGATCAGTCACCCAAAGAGAGTGACGATACCAGATGCTGTGTTAATACATTTGTCCTCCTGAAGATGAGCACAATAGTGCTCGAAACATGTAGAAAAATGTAACAAATGTATTAAAATAAAAAATTTGTGCATCAATTTGTTAAAAAAAGACTATCATTATATTAGGATGCACGGTCAACAAAACGTAAAAATTTGTACCGTACGATGTTCTTAAGATAGTGTGTGCTTTAAACTTCCAGATCCTATTCGTATTGAGTAATGTTCAGCTCCAAACAGTTACGTTGGGTCAGGTTAAAATTTTCTCTTTAAAGCGAAACAAAAACGCTTCAGTTTTATTTACCATGAAAAATGTTTAGATGTAGCTGCATGCGGATTCGTCCTTTGTAAGTATCTAGAATGTATTTGTAAAATTGAATAATATATGAAGTGTGTGTACGGGTATAGCGTAACACTGAAACACTGGCGCTTGCTCATTTCTTTGCTTCCTGAACGCATCTCAGATGGTCATGCTTTTTATCCACTGTGAACACATAATTTTACCCACCATATACTACGGAATTTTATTACTATTGTTATAATCTGTTGTTATATTTTCATGTAGAACTTGTTAAATTTCAGTTCCTACATGTATTTTGTCTAAGTCAAAAATTATCGGTCATATATAACCTACAGTATTTGATCATCGAAATATTTGGCAATTGCTGAGAAAAATGTGTACATGATTTGTAGTTATATTCGTGATCTAACTATATACCAAATTTCATATTCGTAGGCAAAATCAGTAAATGTTAAATATAATGATTCCACGTGTTTATTTTTATTCATTATGCATTATGCAAATCGATGAAGAAGTGCCAGTTTTTATCATTATTGATTGCTATGGACGGCAGTCATGATAAGGCAAGTATCTAGAATATTTATACATGTACGTAGTCCTCTTTATTCTGATTGTCGCAAAATTTATTTTTTCTTCATATTTATTAAAAACCTCAAACAAAAATCCAAAAAAATCTGTCCAGCTGGAGCCTAGTTGTCCCATAATGAAGGACCGACGGACGAATGGACATAATGAAGTTAGTAATTATTTTTCGAAATTATTCGAACGCGCCTAAGAAGAAATGTGCTACTGCATTTTTATACCATCCTCTATTGAGGGAAATGATCTACACAGACTGCGGTAATATTCTAGGCAAAATTTTAATACGGAAATCCTAAGTTCTTAATTGCAGTAATTAAGAGCCATAAGATAGCGAGGTTGTTAAAATTTTGTTAACCATATAGTTTAAAGTTTGTATTAAGTCGTCAATGTCTACGTTGTATCATAAAATTTAATAGAAATTTCAGGTTGATATTATAGTGTTATATTTCTGAATGGGTGTGGTTTACTGTGTGCCGATACCTAAATAACGCCGCAGTTTGAAAATTATACAGGGGAGCTTACTGATGACGGTTACTGAACCTCCAATTTTTTTCTATTTTGTCGGGTTTTAGTCGTACTTTGGAAGGTTTAAATTATGATAGAGTGGACTGACGCAATAAAGTGGGCAATGTAATTACGTCCATCCTTAAGCAGGTAATAAGAGAAGGGTCATAAAGCTCCCTACTTGCTAATTCAAGAGACCCAACCCCTTTAGGTCCAATCTTTGTATTGATTTTTACGACCTTGACGAAGTCTTGTGTTCAGACATACGTAGAGTTTGGACGCTTTCGCAAAACAGCTGCAAGCAGCTACAACTAAACTGTCCATCTGCCTGTCCGTCCATCCATCTCTCTTCGTTTGAAAGAGCGTGACTCCAATCAGACATATTTTCTGAAATTCCTTGCTTTTTATTTTTACTAAAATTTACCAATAAAATACTATTTTTGTGTAATCGGTTGGAAATAGCGTACTTTGCACATTATGACCTATATAAATTTTTATATCTGGTCTTTATATCGGAGACAATCTTGCTTCATCTGGGAGGTATAAACTGAGACCTAAGAGACAATGGGAGATCTAAATATCTCGTGACGTCATTACATAGACACGCAAACAAAGCGGCTATTTTACCCGTTACGAGATAAATGCAGCCAACACGATGGATCGCTTTGTGCAAGAAACGTACAATATTTCGTGGTTCAGGAAGTAAATTCAAGCCAGAGAGGCCAAAGAAACTACTGTCGATCTGCACCTGTTACTGCATCCGACAAAATAAATGAGTAATGATTGTGTTTGAAATATATAACAGGTGTTCATGAATAAGGGCAAAAACAGAGCAAATTCATCTTCAACTCTTACGACTACGCCATTATCTTATAGTCAAGGAACATTCTTATATTTATGGTCATCTGAAATATGACGCCATGTACCAGTATTTCAAAACTTCCGTTTTGCAAATGGAAGCGGAATATATATATATATATATATATATATCCTGTAAAATGGGTACCGGGTCTTTCCCGGGGGTAAAGTGCGGCCGGGGCGTGCTGCTGACCACTCACCCCTTCTAGTGTCGCGGTCATAGAAGAGTAGAGCTATAACTCCACTCACCCTCTGGGCCACACCGGGCCTGTAACGGGATCACATTACTTTTATATATATTGAAAATTGAAATAAGTCGCGAAGTCGCGAAATCACCCAACCTTTACGGTACTCGATGGACTACTAGTTCCGTCTTAACAAGAGCCCATCACCTATGCTGTCGAGAACCAGATGAACCAACTACATACCCTCACACTCCTTTCAGATGAATTTTAATATAATCTTCTCCAGTATCACTTCTGTCTCTCAAGTTACCCTTTGTCTTTAGGTTTTACGAAGGAAAACACCTGTGTTCCTTGAATGCTACATGTTCACCCACCACGTTCTTGATTTTCTTGGTTTTAATATTCGCTGAAACGTGCAGGTCATGTAGTACATCATCTGAATAGCGTACGCGATTTTAATTTTGTGGTTTTCACATCTTTAGTTAAACTTGATTGTCATTATGGGTCAGGTGATGAATTTAATACGTGTTACTTAACTTTCTGCTTTTGGTAAACATGGTTTCGCTTTGGGAATTCAGTAGAGTTAATGGTCAATACAGTAATTTATTATTTTAAACTTTACATGGCTGGACGAACCTGGAGATATGTTGAACACACTGAGTGTACACTGGAGATGTGTGAATAATTTGGTTCTAATAACTGACGTGAGCAAACTTCTCCAAATAACATTGTTGTCAGCTGGCTAGTTTGCTAAAACAAAGTGACATGCTCTAATATAGACAGATGCATAATTTTCAGCAACATAAACCAGTCACAATTGAAATAGGAAATCTGAGTGATTCAAAGAACCTGCTCGTATGTGTCACAGCTCATCGCTGTTGCTGAACTCAAAATATTCATTAGTACTGAATTATCTCTCACATAAATTCAGTAAATACTATTGGTAAACAAAGAACAACCCTCAAACATCACAGTGTTTTGTTACCAAATATTTTATCAACGTGTCATTTAACAGTGTTCTGTCCCAGTGTACAAAAAAGCTTCACATGCTCTCTGAATAGCTCTACCGTTGACATTTCAGCCTTGTTTCTGCTACTGAAAATTGAAATATTCTGCCTTTCAGCCTACAGGACTGAATATATGTATCTAGTTGGACGAAGGAAGTTCGATTCAGAGCTTCTTCGGAACATCTTCTTTCACGATATCCAAAAAGGCTGAAAGGATTTCCCGGCCTTGTAACCAATCAATACCAGACACTTATGTTCCTTTTTATTATTGCAGCTGTGGAACTAATGAGGTCAGTTTTCTTGTAAAAATTACTTGAATTATTGGAAGTTTGAAATTGTTATCAGTTGCCATGCAACAGTTCGAAAATACAGACCGGCAATTTATTAAGAAAGAGTAAACACTGAAAAGGACGCACTTCGTTAATCTGTGTACAAATTTGTACCCCTTTTTCTGTCAAGTTAAATTTCACACATTGTGAGTAGTACTTTAAATTGTCCTCATGATTACCACGCTTGTTTTCGGAAAAAAAAATATTTGAAAAATCATTCCTATGATACTTTCTTACGTCAGAATCATTTCAGAAACTTGCTAAAACGAGGGAACAGCTCGGTGTACCTTTCTGTGGAGCTATTAGCACGTAGAGTCCATATTTAACCTTTCGAAGCTTAGTGATTTCTTTATGTGGCATCAGATCTAACGTCCAGCATATATAATCTGCCCACCGTAAGTATTCCTGTGATATGTATGATTCTTCACAAGAAACCTAATGGGCCCCTACATAATTAACTACCTGTTTTTATAGTTGAGATGGAGTGTGTTTATTGTGAGGTACGGACTTAATCTTTAAATGTGATCCACGTTAAATCGGAATCACACAAGGATTAAACAGACTGGGAGGCGTTATGTTTATAAGGGAGGTAAAATACACCTCCATACTAATGGTCTACGCAAACAAGTTCCACTCTTCGTTGTTTGTCTTTATATATGCTGCTATGGCTTTCAGCCAAGAAAATACCCATCCCACTGTCACCTAACCTCCTTTGCCCAAAATTACAGCGGGATTTTCTTGGCCGAGTGCAAACTACCTGTCTCACAGTTCGCCCTGTCCTCATTTGTCAGGGAGGAGGTGAACCCTCTTACCACAGGATTTCGAATTAATCCCATGCACCACCAACTTACAGGGGCCAAAAGCAAGAACTATAAGTAGATGCTATTTAAACGGCCCCATTACAGTATTTTCATAAGGGAGCTGTGGGACGGTGCACCGACTTCTTGAAATACGCAGCAGTTAGATTTGAGTAATGTCTTTTTGTAAGAAAGAAATTATGGGACTGTTATTGCAGTCATCTATGTAAGGTAGTTAAACGTGTTATGTTGTGGCTAAACTAAAAAGCCGCATAAACGTGAAGTTAATGCGCAGCTATATAAAAGATTTTGCTGTTGGTGACAGCAGTTAGCTGTTATATTTAGGAACGTTTGGTTTTCAAGGCGGTGGATGCTCATATTGTGAACTTTGTATTTTACCTTGTATTTGATAAGGAAATATCAGTATTTCGGAGGAACATTCTTCCTCCAGCTTCCACGCCAGAAGTCAAGTTGAAAGAGTGGTGTGTTGTATAACGACGACGGAGTGTCATGTTCCATGTTACTTATTGCCGAACCTGAGATTTATTAACTGTCACTGTCCCAGCTAGACTCATTTGTAATCAGAAGAAGTCGGTAGTGTGTTCCACTGTATGTTTGTACACACATACCAGACTACATGGTGTCATTCCCCAGAAGAACACTGTGTGAACTGGTTTATGTTTTAGCGTTTTGCTGACCGTGCATCTCAGTATATTTTTCTCAGTATTTAACCAACTTGTTGCACAAAATTTGTTTCACAATAAGTTTTATTTCATGCCTCTACATGTTTCGAACACATGTGCTCGAAACATGCAGAGGCATGAAATAAAACTTATTGTGAAACAATGTTTGTGCATCAAGTTGGTTAAATACTGAGATAAATATGGTTCATTTTATTTACTGCTACCACATATTAATAAAGTATAATTTTGATGCTGATGTTTGTTATGGCCAAGAGTTTATCATAAAATAAGTTTGCGAAAATTATATTTTGAGGTTTTTTATTTTCAGCTCTGGCTCGAACAGAAACATTGTAAGTTATTTAGTTACGTATGTGTGCGCCATGGATTCTTCATTTATGACGGAATCACTTACGTTCGAATCCCTGCGGATGTGCCATTCTATTTGACCTGCGCGTACATCTCATCTATTTATCGGTTACAGACAAGTCAATAGCGAGTTACATTCAATCAAACGTATCAGAATTCGAGCGAATCCATGAAAATATAAATCATGCTCAGGAAGCTGGTACATCGGATAATCCCACTTCTAATTAAGTGTTATAACAATGGTTTTCACGCTGTGGGCTACAACTCCGAACACCAGTGGCGGTAAGTACACAAAACGTGTTTCAAAAGAGGTTCTGCAGTTGTAATGGCTGCTGATACATTTCGTGGCATCTTTGTTTTGACGCACTCTTCAAATACAAATTGAGCCAGTATCATGTCCCACAAGACAGACCTTGAGAAGCATCGGTGCAAAAACTTCAGTTATGTTACAATTAAGTTCTGTTGTAGAAATTTCAGTACGATACGAGACAATGAATGCAAGTAAATTTTGTTCAGGAAATCCGCTGGAAAAGTCGGATCTAATGGTGTAAGAACATGGTATTCTCAAGCGCAGGGTTGTAGATTGGATATTACTGGTTTAGGAGCTTGTTAAATGGCAAGCTGTGTCTTAGTGACTGAGAAATTTCTTGTCTAGCTGATCTGGTGTTCGCTGATTTATCTACCCACACGTGTTTGCTCGTACTACCGGGCCACTTCAGTGTCCCAGCTATTTGTTTTGTGTATGTGTTTGTGTGTGAGTGTGTGTGTACTGTATTGGGGCCTCGATGGACCTGAAGCATAAAGATATTACAGCGTTGTTATAGAAAAACACGGATACAACTCTTTCATAATACCAATAGATTCATTTTTGTATGGATCTGGAAAGAAATGGTACATACATATTTTCCTGAACCAATATTAGAAATTACCTCATACCTCTCTTCCTTCTTTACGGCTTCAGAAACATTTATCGATGTTTCTGACAGCATTCCAGTGCTTGTTAGACATCACAAGTATTTATATACTGCCTTTCGTGTAACTTATACGTTGTCTCTCTTTCTCTCTCTCTCCACCCTCCTTCCCTCTTGAAGGCATGCCGTGGAAGTTCTCACACAAATTTGAACTCCATTTTTAATGTTCCATTTTGCAAGAAAAGTGAAAAGTTTTTACTTGCTTCCTTTATACCTTGTCATTCATTTTTTTCATTATTTGAACAGCATCTTCCAATTTGTGATTTTCGATCTCTTCTGCAAGGGAGAATTTGATCTTTTGAAATTCGACTGAATCTATTTATCACCAGTTTTGTTATCAATTGTACTGCCACAGTATTACACATAGCTTGTGTAACACTGAGCCTCCTCTTATGAGTTTTTTCAGTCCTATTCCATGCCTCGTAACTTCTGCCGTTCAGAAGTCATCGTTAAATAAACTTATAATGAGACGCCAGTCTGTTGGAAGTGTCTACAACAGAGGCAGTAAATAGCTGGATTATTGCGAAGTTGGGACGACTGGCAGCAGGGAAATCTGTATGAACCTCCAAGGTCACACTGTGCTTCGAAACTGACTCGTAGGTTGTCGAATTGCATAAAACGTACTGATCGAAACCCTAATTTATTTTACAACAAATCCGTTGTCATTCCAGTCGGATTGAAATTTGCTTTTCGACGGAGCAGATAAAAATTAGATGGCACGAGTCTTTCTTCTAGAATATGGAAATTCACTAAGCTAGAGTGACTCATTTCTGAATATACCCAGAACACACTGTGATATTAAGTTTTCTGCTGCTATAGTTTCAAACTACTGCAATCACAAGTAACTTCACTTTATTCGATATGGACGGGATATAATAATCTAGTATATTCAGTCACGGGGCAAACGAACTCATGGGTACGAAATTGCCTCGTTTTCACGAAACAGTTTGAATAGCCTTTCAAAGACGAGTATTAACCTGAACTGTATTTAGGCATTCCGTCCTTTTACTGTGCAGTAAATGCACTCATCGTCAGTTAGTTAATTTTTTGTAGAACAGTCACTATATTTTGTTATACAACACACATATGCTTAGAATTTTTTTTAATGTTAAAACTGATGGTGTGTAAAGTAACCCCTAGACTTGAAAGGGATACATGTAATATGTTTTTACTCTTCCCTTGCTACCAGACAAACCATTATGGCATCTTATATTTATGAGATTATGCATTGCTTGGGACTTGTAGCTGGGATGACGTGCGTGGGCTATAGAAGTGACATTAGCCAGATACGCTTATCATTTCACGATGATTAGGTATGGCACTATCTCTTGGGAAAAATATCGTGGGGGGGGGGGTATGACTGATTGCATCAGCATTGCACATGTCAGTAGAAACACGTGATCCTCAAAGTTTATGCTACCTGAAGCCTACGTTACGTAACACGCTCACAACATAATTTTAGCCGATCTGACGGGTTTACCAAAGACCAGCTGTGCCCCTTATATTGATGTATTTTACTGTACTGTTGTCACTGGTAGTTGTAGGAAAACATTCGTCTTTCTCCATCAGAAACAATGTGACGTTGTGTTACCGGTATACAGTCCATCATATTCAAAGGACACTGCTAAAATGACTTTATACTGGGTGAATCAAAAGCACTAGTTCTCTTTTTATGACAATTTGAATTCAACTCAGACATGATGACTTACAAAAACAACAATTTTTTGTGGTTTGCAAGAAAAAATTTTTTTTCCCATAGCTTCACTGAATGTTCTTAAGCAGTGGTTTCCAAATTGTTCTCCGCGGATCCCAAAGGATCCGCGGCCTGTTCCTAAGTTATTCGTGGATACATTTCCGTAATGGCTTCTTTGAAGTTTGATTATTTTTTAAAATAAAGAAATAAATTTTAGTTAAAAATAATTGCGAACTTCTGTAATTGGTTATGTATTTACTTCATATGGTGGATAGAATATCTGATTAAGAAAACTGTACTCACGCAGCTACCGACTGTCAGTTTAATTAAGAACAAATTATGTAATGTATTGTTACGTATGCTACTGGTAAGTATTCTTAGCTACCTAAATCAGTTCTGAAGTATAATTATTTAATTTTGCCTTCCTATCATAAGGACACTCTGTATTTACGTGAGCAAAGATGTAAGGTTCTGTGGTTGTTTTTCGAAGCGAGCATGGATCGGCGAGCAAACAAAATTTGGAAACACTTCTCTTAAGTCTGTACTTTGCCCTTCCTTACTTAGGAGTTTCTGAAGATGGGTGAAGTTTTTCTGATTTATCCAAAGTGTAGATTATTGGATAATCGCGTAGTTCTTTGAGTCACAAGATATGTCTGTGAATGGGCACACATTTACAAAGGTAAACGTGTAAATTAATATAGTCAAAAGGTCTCGGGTTTGACAACTGTGGTATGAGCTGACCGCTCATCTCCATGTAGTGTCGAGTTTAATAATGTGTAGAGCTGTGCCTCCACTCCCCTTTACCTCTTCCTGGCATAGTCAATTTAGCACGCTGACAACTTTACCTTTGTTGTGGCCATACCGGCTGCGGTGCCACCTAGCCACGTGTACGGTAGGTAGCGGGACCTCCTTCACTAAGGTTATTGCGAACGAGTCGTGGAAGTTACTACACACCACAGTCTAGAACTGGAAGTTAAGAAATAGTGGGGTTGTGCTTCACGTACATCTACGCCGTTCTTGGCGTGTTACGTAATCAAACACAGGACACTTGCCTTTAGGTTTATGAGCTTTTCAAGGTGAATGAAATGTGAGTGTTTTAATTTATATCCTACTGAAACGAGAAAACAGATCTTGGATCTATTTATTCATAAATAATTAATAAGAAGTTAAACGGGAAACTTAAACGAATTACATCAGCAGATTTCTGAGCGCCTATCGCAATGCGAATAGGAGGAGAAGAATAACATTTATGTTGTATTTGCCATTGTTTCATTATTAACCGTGCGCCCATCAGTGGAATAAATCATTAACAACAATCAGTGTAAAAATAAATTTTAGAATTAGCATCTGTTTATTTTCTTTCATACGTGTTTCGACTTTTTCTTAAGTAATCGTCAGGGAGACTTGTTATAAAACATTTCAAGTACCAAAATTTGTTTCAGTAATTTTAAAACAGTTGGCTACTCTAGCGTAAATATATTTATGTGCAGACATATAATCCTATACACTCTGAAGACTAAACTAGCCATAATTATATTCAAAGTTTCAGTCTGTTCTACACAGCAAACATACGCTCAGTCTGAGTTATAAACGCCAGCAGGTTAATTGCGGTTAGGGAAATAACCTCTGTTTTGTATCGTGCAAAACACAAGCACACTGGGAGAATGTATAATTTTAATGTTAAACTTGGTGATGCATGAAGTAACCGCTGGACTTTAAAGGGCTAATCCCTGTTCCAGCCTGTAGATGAGACATATAGTTTCCATGAACATAGAAAATGGTAAAAAAGTCATAGATTTGTTTTATCTTTTACTTTTAATAGGAGCTAGAATAATAAATAACTGAAACCTGAATGGTTGCAAGCGTTCTACATATATAATCTGTTATTAACATCTTTGTAATTGTAATTTTGATTTATAACTTTCGTTCCCAAATATTACATTTTCCAACATTCGAATTTAATTTTAAGCACATGGTTCAGTGCATCATAATTCAATATTAATAAAAATCCAACCAGATGCAACAGTATGCAGTCCGATTTATTTTACTGCAAAGTCACTCTACATGTTTCGGGTGTCACAGCACCCATCATCAGGAGTACTAAAAACTGTAACCGTAGCCTCTGGTGCAGGTCATAATATCGGTACAGCTACTTCCCTCCAATGTGGCTAGATCGGGACTGGTCCCGACGGGATTATGACCTGTACCGGAGGCTGCGGTTTCAGTTTTTAATACTCCTGATGATGGGTGCGGTGACACCCGAAACATGTCGAGTGACTTTGCATTATATAAATATTTGTATACTCTTGCATCTGGTTGGATTTTTTATTAATATTCGAATTTAATTTATTTCCGAAAAATAAATTGAATATTTAACAAACCATGTTGAAAATTAAAAAGTACTCTTGATGCGACGGTGAAGCCGCCATATTTTAACATCTTCATTTTATCTCTTTACTTGGTTCCAGCTTCATTGTACGTACCCGGACAACTTTATTGTTTGGCTTATAATACGTAGTTGTATTCAGGAAGACGTGAATGTGTAAATGTTCGATATGTGTCCATTATTATTAAATAGTGTGTCCACATTAGCTGCAGGTTATTTCAAGAATGTATTTTTTTTTGTTTTGTCAAATGAGGCTTCCTAATTAGTTCACCAGATTTACGGAGAGGGTACTCTTATGATATAATTTCTACCTTCTACCTTCTGGACAGGCTGCAAGTAGACATGTCACGTAATGACAGAAGAACTATGAAACAAGAAAAGTGGCTACTGTTCGAATCTCTCATTGCGGGCGGCTATGAGACACAGAAATCTTCTGATGTCTGAATATCCGACGTCTAAAACGTCTAATAATAACAATAAAGGCGTCATGGTGGTCGTGGTGGTTGTATTATTGGTGCGGGCCTCGAAATATTTTGAGAATTCTTAGCTAAATATAGAGTTTTTTGGCCTGAAGTATGGGGATTCATATGTTTTGGCACCTTAATGCGGCTTTTTCCTCCTTTCGTCCCGGAAATGTACTTTCTTACATTTCTTACTCGAACTCATATAGAACACGCATAGGGCAGATGTAATAAATTGAATGTGACAGAGAGACTTATACGTATAATTTGGTAATTACACTAATCTTAATTTCTGTGGATTCGGTTCGCCATGTTCTCTGTACCGAGTATGTTTGTCAGAACTTGGAGCACAAAAGCCAACGCGGAGTGGGAATTTAGTCAGCCAGTTAACATATTTTCGGTGGCCATTATCGACTATATTGTCCAACCTTTGAAGATGGTTGCCTTCATAGTGGTTGTGATATAGTGTTACGTGTTCAGTGTCGGCCTGGTACCCAAATTGTTTTCATAGATTGCGTCATGTATCGGTATTTCTTGAAGTGAAATTTCCATCGTTTACGTCTATGTTACCTGGTTCGTTTCGTTTCCATCACTTGTGTTTCACTTACGCGTGAGGATGTAGGATTGAACATCGCCCTCCAAAATTTATTTTTCGCCGTCGAATACAAGGATGCTATAGCAGTTCCAACAACTAGGAAGAAAATTGCTTTACACTTTGGATATTATAGCATGCGTTGTTTTTCCTATATCCGTAAGGTACTCACAAGCACAGCCCCCAGCACAAAACACCTCTTCCCACTAAAGTTTACTGTAGCCAGAAACGGAACTCCAGACCGGCAGACCACAGCTGTAAATTCGTCGTTCGCCTTGTGATGCTAAATTCTGTAGGCGTGGACCGAGCATGCAGGAGCTATGTGCAGTGTTATCCTGCTTTACTCCAGGAGAGAGGAATTTCCAGTGCCTTAATAGAGAGGAAGGGTTTATTAAGTTATCAAGATGGGTTTGGTGGCAGAATATTGGGACTGGTGGTAGACGGTGGGCGAAGTATGCAGCCTACATGGAGGGAATGGTTGCAGGATGGACAGAAACTTATCGTACAGGTCCGCAGCATTTTAAAAGGCGCGTACAGGATAACGGTAATTTGTTTAGTGCAGTAGAAATGTATATATGTGTTTGTCATTTGTATGTCACAGTTATGTTTTCACGTATTAGGATGATTGTTGAATAAAGAATTATGTGGATTTTTCAAGGGAGTGGTCGTGGCCTACTTTTAAGCTGTAACCCGCAATTTGTGTGATGGGGTTGAAAAAAAGCCAAAGAGACCTCAATCAGGATTGTCCACGACTCGGTTGATAAACACATCGGCTTCCTCTTAAATTGAAATGAGATTCGTTACCACATTGTTAAAGCTGGTCGGCAAATCGCAAAATTAAAATCAAAATACTTACATGCTTACATGCTTACACACACACACACACACACACACACACACACATACACAGAGCGTAACTGAATAATTTTTAGGCGCGTTCGTAAAACTGCAAAAAGCGATTATTACCTTCGTCATCTCCTTCGGTGTCTGTCCGTCTGCATGGAAAAATCGGCTCTCACTGGAAAAACTTTCATGAAATTTGATATATTAGAGTTTTTTAAAAACCTACCGGAAAAATTCAAGTTTTATTAATATCGGATAAGTGTAACGGGCACCTTACATGAAGACCAATACACATTTATGATCATATCTCGCTCAGTTCTTCTTAGAATTATAAATGTTCAGACAAACGTTGTAGAGAAAATCAAAACAAACTTTTTAGACTCAATACTTTTTATTCGAAAATCTTTCCGTTTATGAGATAACGTGGAAATGTATGGTTGAGCCGGAAAGGCAACATATGACAGTATGGCAAATGCGCATTGCGTAACTGTATACTCAAGGCTACAAACACACACTCAGAATATGTAATACTAATTGTTGTTCTTTTGCAACAATAGCTGCTCTAACGCTCCTCAATGTTGCGTTACACATAAACTACCTCACTTGTTACAACTTGCAGAGGGTGCGGATTGGTGACGGGGTTCAACAATGGAGACAGGAAACATTCGGTCTGGAACGTCTTCTTTGTTTCTAAATCATCGTCGATACATTGGCTGGGAAGGAAAACAACCCACGATTGCGAACTTCTGAGATGGGCGTTTTTTAAGTTTTCTTTTCTTTTTTATAAATGTTTACTAGTTGTGCGTAGGTCGAGTAGCTCAGTCGGTATAGCGACTGACTACGGGTTGGACGGTCCGGGATCGAATCCCGGGGGGACGAGATTTTCCGCCCTTTCAGACCGACTCTGAGGCCCACCCAGCCTCCTGTAAAATGGGTACCGGGTCTTTCCCGGGGGTAAAGTGCGGCCGGGGCGTGCTGCTGACCACTCACTCCCTTCTAGTGCCGCGGTCATGGAAGAGTAGAGCTATACC
>Ga0123354_10001820_pt1 | contig 26942 bp, 20 predicted proteins | sample TergutLab28metaG_2_FD_97872 | JGI IMG/M metagenome (GOLD analysis project Ga0123354, IMG submission 97872) | Labiotermes labralis P4 segment gut microbial communities from Petit-Saut dam, French Guiana - Lab288 P4 | ecosystem: Host-associated > Arthropoda: Insects > Digestive system > Gut ...
AAAAAAACAGTTCAAATCCACTTTGCAGTAGAAACATTTTTCGTAACTTTGTAAATAAAAAAATGAACGCTGAAAAAGAAAACAATCTCACTTTGCTTGGACGCAAAACCGAATACAAGCAAAATTATGCGCCGGAAGTGTTGGAAACTTTTGTCAACAAGCATCCGGAAAATGATTATTGGGTGCGATTCAAATGCCCTGAATTTACAAGTCTCTGCCCCATCACCGGGCAACCCGATTTTGCTGCTATCCTGATTGATTACATTCCCGACATCCGGATGGTTGAAAGCAAAAGCCTGAAACTCTATCTTTTCAGTTTCCGCAATCACGGCGCTTTCCACGAAGATTGCGTGAATATCATCCTGAAAGATTTAGTCCGGTTGATGGATCCGAAATACATCGAAGTAACGGGAATCTTCACACCACGAGGCGGAATCAGTATTCACCCCTACTGCAATTACGGAAAGCCGGGAACGGAATATGAAGCTTTGGCTAAAAAACGCTTGTTTGCCCGGAATATGCCTGCGGAGACAATACACGAATAAATGCTTGTTGAATGATTTATGTGGCAAGAGATTATAACATACGGTATTGGTATTGCGGTTACGATTTATCTTTGTATTAAGATTTACCGCTTTTTCTGCATAAAAAAAAGCGGAATCAATCAGTGCGAAGACTGTGCGGGTTGTATATTGAAAGACTACAAAATTTCAAAATCATCGGCATCCATCCAGGCAGGAAATCGCGCGCGAAAATCTGCCAAAAGGTCTTTTCGTAAAACACCGGTTACTACCGATTCTTCACCGGCGCCGGCGCCCTCCATCCGATTGCCTTTGAAATCAAGTAAAACCGAATCTCCTTGATGCTCAATTAAGTTTCCGTCTTTCCCGATTCGGTTGACTCCGCATACATAGCATTGATTTTCCAAAGCACGGGCTATCAATAAGTTTTGCCATACGCTCGCACGAGACGAAGGCCAGTTAGCCGAGCAAATCAATATATCATATTCATTTTTCCTGTTTCTAATCCAAACCGGAAACCGCAAGTCGTAACAAATAATCAGTCGGAAATTCCATCCTTTGTAGGGAATTATCACCTTTCGGTTGCCGGCGATGAATTGTTCCTGTTCCAAACCCATACGAAAAAGATGACGTTTATCCGAGAACCAACGATTCCCGTCGGGATCGATGAAAAAACCCCGATTAAAAATCCGGTCGGAATCGTCTTTAGCCAAAAAACTTCCGCATATTGCCAGTCCGTATTCCTTTGCCCAAGAACGAACAATTTGAATGGTTGTTCCGTCATCGGCTTCCGCTAAATGCATAGCTTGCATTGAAAATCCCGTCGAAAACATCTCCGGTAAAACGGCTAAATCGCTTTTACCGGAAAGTCCTTTCAAAAGATTCCCGTATCGTTCAAGATTCCGCTCTTTGTCTTCCCAAAAGATATCGACTTGGACAAGGCTGATTCTTAATTCATTCATTTATCTGATAGCAAATTTTCCCGGATGTTTTGCACGTACATCCTTATAATAGCTCTTTATTTCTTCGATATCGCATTTAACATCTCCCGTTGGATAAAAGATTTTTTTCACCCCTACTTCTTTCTTTGAATAATCAATATAAGCCAAAGTAATCGGAACAACGGCATTCAAAGCAATATAATAAAAACCGGTTTTCCATTGAGTGGTTCTGCTTCGCGTACCTTCGGGGGCAATTGCCAATTGAAATCGGTTTTTCGAATTGAACACCGCTACCATTTGATCGGAAACCGAAGTTTTTTTCTTGCGGTCAACCGGAATTGCGCCTATTGCTTTAAGAAGATATTTTAATGGAAAGAAAAACCATTCTTTTTTCATCAAAACATGCGGTTTACCACCGATTGATTTATAGAAAATCATTCCGATTACAAAATCCCAGTTGCTGGTATGCGGCGCTACGCAAAGTACACTTTTATCGGGAATTTCCACTGATAACTCATAATTCCACCCGAACAATTTAATAAAAAAAGTATAAAGTTTTCGCATCCAAATATTTTATTACGGATAACCCAATCTCGGTATCCGAGCCGTATTTTTTGCAAATGTAGTCATTTTTCGGGTTCTTGCAATTGTTTTTGTTTTATAAACGCATAACAGCATCTCATTTTAACAGAGAAAATGTTAATTTTTAAGCTTTCACTTTTTTAACCGGAATAATATTTCGCCGATTTCAGGAAAAAAAATACTACCTTTGCAGCTTGGTTTTAATTAGAAATTCTATGGCAGAAACAAAGCAAATAACACCTGATTATATCTTTGAATCCGCGTGGGAAGTTTGTAATAAAGTTGGAGGAATCCACACGGTGCTATCCACGCGAGCAAACACTCTTCAAGCACTCTTTCCGGATAAAATTATTTTTATCGGTCCTGACTTACGGAAAGAATCAAACAATTCCGAATTTATTGAAAATAACGATTTGTTAGACGGCTGGAAAAAACAAGCCGGTGAAAAAGAAAACCTGAGTGTGAGAGTCGGTCGATGGAACATTCCGGGCAAACCAATTGTGGTTTTGGTTGATTTTCAATCGTATTATGAAATAAAGAACGCTTTTTATTTTAAGTTGTGGCAGAAATTCGGAGTCGATTCGATAGCCGCCTACGGTGACTACGACGAATCTTGTGTGTTTGCTTATGCTGCGGGATTAGTCATCGAAAGTCTCTATCATTATCTGCAATTATCCGATAAAAATGTGATTGCTCATCTCAACGAATGGATGCTGGGTGCGGCTGCTCTTTATTTACAAGATCGTGTCCCGGAAATCGCTACGGTTTTCACGACGCATGCAACGTCTATCGGTCGTTCCATCTGCGGAAACAACAAGCCTCTATATGATCAATTTACGAATTACAGCGGAGATCAAATGGCGTGGGAATTGAATATGGAAGCTAAACATTCGCTTGAAAAGCAAACCGCCCTGCATGTGGATTGTTTTACTACTGTCAGCGAATTAACTGCAGTTGAATGTCGCCAATTGTTGGGAAAATATCCCGACAAAATTACTCCCAACGGATTTGAGTTTCATTTTGTTCCTTCGGAGAAAAAATTTGCCGCCAAACGAAAAGCGGCTCGCAATACCCTGATTCGGGTAGCAAGCCGATTAATCGGCGAACTTATTCCCGGCGATGCTCTATTGTTAGCGATAAGCGGTCGTTATGAATACAAAAACAAGGGAATCGATGTTTTTATTGAAGCAATGAATCGGGTTCGAATGGCAAATCCTTCTCGGTTTATTGTAGCATATATTCTTGTTCCGGCGTGGATTAACGGTCCACGAACCGATTTGCAATACCGATTGCATAAACCCGGAAGGATGCCGGCGCCTTTATCGAATCCTTATTATACACACGATCTGAATTTTCCCGAAGAGGATAAGATTTGTCGCTATTTGCATTATTTGAACTTTTCCAATCAAAAAACGTTTTCGACTAAATTGGTGTTTGTTCCATCTTATTTACAGGGTGATGATGGAATATTCAATCTACCCTATTATGATTTGCTCATCGGATTCGATTTAACTGTATTTCCTTCTTACTACGAGCCGTGGGGATATACGCCTTTGGAAAGCATCGCTTTCGGTATTCCTACCATTACCACTAATTTGGCAGGATTCGGACTTTGGGCGAAAAAGGCGGGTGTGCCGAAAAACGATTGGAAACGAGGGGCGCTGATTGTTGAGCGTAATGATACTAACTATTTTAAAGCTGCCGAGAAAATTAAAGACGATATAATTGCTTACTCCGGATTATCGCCGAAACAGGTTTGCGCTTGTCGGGAATCTGCTCAAGCTTTATCCCGGAAAGCGGATTGGTCGTATTTTATCAAGTACTATTTGCAAGCATATACAATTGCATTTGAAAATAAACAAAAAAGGATAAACTATCATGAAAATTAAAACAAATTATGCGAATGAACCGGTGTGGATCGAAAGCAACATTCATTCAAAAATGCCTCGGGGTTTGAAAATCCTGGAGGAAATCGCTTATAATCTATGGTGGGTATGGAACTATGAAGCTACAGAATTATTTTCTGCCATCGACAATGATCTTTGGAATAAAACGGAAGGAAACCCGGTGTTATTTTTGCAAACACTTTCTCAGGGACGACTGCAAGCTATAACCGAAGACGAGACGTTGATGAATGCCATCCGCCGAGTATATGATAAATTAAATGCATATATGAAAGAACCGGTTCGAGCGGATGTACCTTCCATTGCTTATTTCAGCATGGAATACGGATTGACAAATATTTTAAAAATATATTCGGGTGGTTTGGGTGTTCTGGCAGGCGATTACATCAAGGAAGCAAGCGATATGAATGTAGATTTAACCGCCGTCGGTTTCTTGTACCGCTATGGTTATTTTACTCAGTCTTTGTCGATGGACGGTCAGCAAGTGGCAAACTACGAACCTCAATATTTCGAACAGTTGCCTATCACACAATTGATGGATTCCGACGGAAAGCCGGTGATATTGGAAGTGCCTTACAATAATTTTCAAGTATATGCCTACGTTTGGAAAGTAAATGTGGGACGGATTATGTTATACCTCTTGGACACGGATTTGGATATGAACAGCGAGTGGGATCGCGGCATTACGCACAAACTGTATGGAGGAGATAATGAAAACCGACTCAAACAGGAATATTTGCTGGGAATCGGAGGAATACTGCTATTGAACAAATTGGGCATAAAAAAACAGCTTTTCCATTGCAACGAAGGTCATGCCGCATTTATCAATGTGCAACGGCTGATCGATTATATTCGCAACGACCGTTTGACTTTCAATGAAGCTATGGAAATTGTAAGAGCTTCCGCTTTATATACTTGCCACACGCCTGTTCCTGCGGGACACGATTATTTCGACGAACCTTTATTCAATAAACACATGAGCCAGTTTCCCGCTCAATTGGGAATCACCTGGCAGGATTTTATGGATATGGGACGCACCAATCCGGGAAGTAACGAAAAATTTTCAATGAGTGTGTTCGCTTTGAATACCTGTCAGGAAGCCAACGGTGTAAGTTTCTTGCACGGAGAGGTTTCCAAGCGAATGTTCGCGCCGATTTGGAAGGGCTATTTCGCTCCCGAATTGCATGTCGGTTATGTTACCAATGGCGTACACATGCCTACCTGGGCAGATTCGGAATGGCGTCGTTTTTACGAAAAGCATTTCGGCGAAGAATTTTACGGAGATCAATCCAACCCGGATATCTGGAAAAAAATCTACTCCGCACAGGATGAAGAAATCTGGAACATCCGAATGGCTCTGAAAAAACGAATGGTGAAATACATCAGCGAATCTTTCAAAGATAACTGGTTGAAAAATCAAGGCGATCCGTCGAAAGTTATATCTATTCTCGAAAAGATTAATCCGAATAGTTTACTTATAGGTTTCGGCCGCCGTTTTGCAACCTACAAGCGTGCCCATTTGTTATTCACGGATTTGGAACGTTTATCAAAAATTATCAATAATCCGTTGCGACCGGTTCAATTCATTTATACAGGTAAAGCACATCCTGCCGACGGAGGCGGACAAGGTTTGATCAAACACATTGTCGAAATATCCCGCCGTCCCGAATTTCTGGGTAAAATCGTTTTTCTCGAAAATTACGATATGCGCTTGGCGAAAAGGCTGATTGCAGGAGTGGATATTTGGTTGAATACGCCTACTCGTCCGATGGAAGCTTCCGGAACGTCCGGCGAAAAAGCCGAAATGAATGGGGTGCTTAACCTTTCGGTGGCAGACGGTTGGTGGTTCGAAGGCTATCGCGAAGGCGCCGGTTGGGCTTTGACCGCAACGCGTACTTATAATAATCAAGAGTTTCAAGATCAATTGGATGCAGCTACCCTTTATTCCATGCTGGAAAATGAAATCGTTCCTTTGTACTATGCTAAAAACGAAAAAGGATTTTCTCCCGAATGGATTCACTACATCAAAAATTCTTTCGCGCAAATTGCGCCTCATTATACAACCAAACGTATGTTTGACGATTATATCAACCGATTTTACAACAAATTGGCTGATCGTTCCGATAAGTTGACGAAAAATTCGTTTGCTTTGGCGAAAGAATTGGCATTATGGAAAGAAAATATGGCTACCCGTTGGGATACGATTGAAGTGATCGAATCCGATTATGATGAAAAACTGATGAACAGAAAAATCGAAGTCGGCGATGTAATTAACGTTTCTTTGGTTTTGGATAAACACGACATAACGGGCGACATAGGCGCTGAAGTGGTTCAGTTTCATACCGATTCGTCAACAGGCGCCGAAGTGGTTTCAATATATTCGATGAGCGTGGTTAAAACCGTAGGAACAAGAGTGTATTATGAACTCGATTTCACCGCAGCTGAAGCCGGAACATTCAAATTCGGATTGCGAATTTACCCGGATAACAAGAATATTCCTCATCGGATGGACTTCGCTTATGTACGATGGCTGAATAAATAACGACTGAAAAATGAATATTTCCTATAATTGGCTAAAAGATTATCTTGATTTTTCTTTAAATCCTGCGGAAACAGCGGAAGTTTTAACATCTATCGGATTGGAAACCGGAAGCGTCGAAGAAATAGAAACTGTTCGTGGAGGGATGAAAGGCTTGGTGGTCGGCGAAGTCCTGAACTGCGAAGCGCATCCCGATTCCGACCATTTACATGTTACCACCGTTGATTTAGGCAGAGGAGAACCTCAACAGATTGTCTGCGGAGCGCCTAACGTTGCGGCGGGACAAAAAGTGATAGTGGCAACAATCGGTACAAAGCTTTATTCCGGCGACGAAACGTTTACCATCAAAAAATCGAAAATCAGAGGAGTGGAATCCAACGGTATGATTTGCGCCGAAGATGAAATCGGTATCGGAACCGATCATTCAGGAATTATCGTTCTTCCCTCTGAAGCCGAAGTCGGAACCTCAGCCGTCGATTTTTATCGGTTGAAAAACGACTATGTATTGGAAGTGGATATCACGCCTAACCGTATCGATGCTGCTTCCCATTACGGAGTTGCGCGTGATTTGGCTGCCCGGTTATCGGTAAATAAATCCGAAACAACCGGCGAGATTTGCCTTAAAAAACCTTCCGTTGAGGCGTTTCAAATTGACGACTATTCTCCCGCAGTGACCGTTGAAGTGGAAAATACGGAAGCTTGTCCCCGTTATTGCGGACTTACCATTAAGAATATTACGGTGAAAGAAAGTCCCGATTGGTTGAAAAAACAATTGGAAATCATCGGTCTTCGCCCGATTAATAATGTGGTGGATGTAACCAATTATGTATTGCATGAAACCGGTCAACCGCTTCATGCTTTTGATTTGAAAGAAATCACAAACAACAAAGTCATTGTTAAGACGCTTCCCGAAGGAACACCATTTATTACGCTGGATGAAGTAGAAAGAAAACTCTCCGCGAATGATTTAATGATTTGTAATCAAGAAGGCGGAATGTGTATTGGAGGCGTTTTCGGAGGTCTTCGGGCGGGAGTTACGGAATCTACGACCGATGTCTTTTTAGAATCTGCTTATTTCAATCCAACGTGGATTCGCAAAACCGCTCGCCGTCACGGACTAAATACAGATGCTTCGTTTCGTTTCGAACGGGGCGTCGATCCGAACAATACCTTGTATGTTTTGAAACGGGCGGCGCTGCTGATCCGGGAAGTTGCCGGCGGGAAAATCACAGGAACGATTCAAGATATTTACCCGAACCCGGTTCCGGATACGCGAGTGGAACTGAAGCTGCAAAAAGTCCGCAACTTGATAGGGAAAACGATTCCGGATGAAACAATCGAAACCATTTTGGAAAGTTTGGAAATCCGCATAGTCGATAAAAAAGACGATGTACTGCTATTGGATGTTCCGACCTACCGGGTGGACGTTACCCGCGATGTGGATGTAATTGAAGAAATTCTGCGCATTTACGGTTACAATAATGTTGAAATCGGTGATGTGTTAAAATCCAATCTTTCGTATCAAACGCCCACTGACGTCAGTTACAAACCGCAAAATCTGATTTCCGAACAATTAACCGGTTACGGATTTTCCGAAATTATAAACAATTCGATGACCTCAAGCGCTTATTACGAATCGTCAAGCGTTTTTACGAAAACGCAATGCATCCGATTGAAAAACCCTTTGAGCGCCGAGTTGGACGTGATGCGTCAAACCTTGCTTTTCGGTGGATTAGAGAGTATTGAATACAATCGTCATCATAAAAATTCCGATTTGCATCTGTATGAATTCGGAAATGTTTATTCTTATACAGCGCCTTCTCATTGCGATCCTGACCCGCAAGCCCTTTTTCAAAATAAACAAACCGAAAGCAACAGTCTTGCGGGGATAAACGAAGCATTTCATCTCGCGTTGTGGTTAACGGGAAACACCGTTAACAACAGCTGGATTCGTCCCGCCGAAAAAACTTCGGTTTACGAATTGAAGGCGCATGTCGAAAATATCTTGTTGCGAATGGGCGTTCCGGTTAATAAACTACGATACAAATCTTTTGAGAACGAGATTTTTTCTTCGGCTCTATCAGTCGATATTAATTCGGGCAAAAGCTTCGGCGTTTTGGGTATCTTACAAAAGACAATATGTAAAAAATTCGATATTCCGACGGAAGTATTTTATGCCGAATTGAATTGGAATGAATTGATGAAAGAGCATCTCAATGTAACAGTAACTTATTCCGAAATATCTAAATTTCCTGCCGTGCGTAGGGATTTGGCTTTATTGGTTGACCAAAACGTTCCTTTTTACGAAATCGAGAAAATCGCTCATCATACCGATAAAAAAATATTAAAAGAAGTGAATCTGTTCGATGTGTATGAAGGCAAAAACTTGCCCGAAGGAAAAAAATCCTACGCAGTAAGCTTCACTTTGCAGGATGAAGAAAAAACGCTGAACGACAAACAGATTGAATCAATTATGTCGAAGATTCAAAAAAATCTGGAAGAGAAATTGGGGGCGACGCTGCGATAGTCCCACTTCATTTTCACGTAAACCCGATGCGTTTGCGCTGTTTATTATCCAATTTTTCGGTCCGGCAAAAACGGTGTAAATCGGCAAGCGATAAGATGTCGTCCTGTAAAATATTCTCAACCGTAAACCTGCGGGAAATATTTTCAATTTCACCACCGCTAAAATCATAAGCATCAGCTAATTCTTTTGCTTCATCGGGTTTAAGTGAAGGAATAAGCGTTTGCCAGATTTCCTTTCTTGTTTCTGCCGTCGGTTTTTGAAATTCAATCTTATACAGAAAACGGCGTTCAAAAGCGTTGTCTAAATTTTCGGTTAAGTTTGTTGTGGCAATCATGATACCGTCTAATGTTTCCATCTCCTGAAGTACAATGTTTTGCACGGCGTTCATCGCGCTATCGACGCTGTCTCTGACGTCAACTCGTTTATTAATGATCGCGTCCGCTTCATTAAAAAGTAAAATCGGGGCTGATTTGCTGCTTTTTGAATATTCACGATAAAGGTCAAAAACTTTCTTTATTTGCTTTTCACTTTCACCTACCCACATACTTTTGGTTTCGCTGATGTTCACCATGTATATATTTCGATTGGTTTGCCGGGCGATTTGATACACGGTTTCCGTCTTACCCGTACCGGGAGCGCCATAGAAAATACAGGCAAATCCTTTTCGCATTCCCGCTTTAACCAATCGTTGCTGAATTTCAATAAACCGTTCTTTATCCAGTAATTTTATTAATGAATTGACTTGCTCGCGCTCTTGTGGATTGTAGAAAAGCTTTTTTAAGGCAATTGATTTATAATCAATGATACGATTGACTTCGGAATTATATTTGCCGGAAAGATTGTTTGTATTATTTTCCGTTAATTTATCACCGGACCTGTCGGATAGGGTAGGAAATGGAATAGCAGACGTTTGAATAATATCTTGCTCTGATTTTGCAGCTTTCAACAGTTGAGAAAGCTGCTCTTCCGAAATTTCATTGCGTGCATATAGCAATGCCTGCGGATTCGTTTGGATCACTTTTTTATCAATCCGGGAGTGAAGAATCAATCCTTCCAAATTAGTACACCGACTCAAAGCCACATACACTTGCCCGTGAGTAAAAGCTGCTCCCACGTCGGCAATGACACGGTCGAAAGTAAGTCCCTGACTTTTATGCACGGTAATCGCCCAAGCCAATCGAATGGGATATTGCGTGAAAGTGCCGATAACTTCTTCTTCGATTTTATTTTCCTTTCGATTCCACGAATAACGGATGTTTTCCCATTCTTCCATATAAATAACGATGGTTCCCGCATTCTGTATTTTGACGTATATAGTTTCTTCCTCAATCTTGTCGATTGTTCCGATGGAGCCGTTGTAATAGAGCGGCATATTGTTTTTAACAAACATAACTTGCGCTCCTTCTTTCAGACGCAGAATCTGATTGGTAGGCATCAGTTCCTCCGGAAAAACACCGGTTACTTCAGCCTCGAATGTTTTTTCTTCAGCGGGTAATTTTAACAATTTTGTTCGATTGATAGAATCGACAATGCGGTTATGAGTTGCTAAAGTAATATAAGTTGAAGATTCCGGCGGTTGAAAATCAGGCAAATAACGTGATTGCAGCAATGCTGTATCGCTTTCATTTAGAGTATTGATGCGGATATGATTTAATAAGTCGATAAAGCGGCTGTCTTTTTGGCGGTAAATCTTTTTCAATTCAACATAGATCGGCGGGTTGTCCTGAATTACATGAGAATGAAAGAAGAACGGACTATCGTAAAACATTTCCAAAATTTTCCACTCTTCGTTGCCGACAATGGGCGGCAATTGAAAAGCATCGCCGATAAGCAAAACCTGAACTCCGCCAAACGGTTCATTTTCGCACTCCCTCAGCCAACGCAACAGGTTATCAATGACGTCCAATAAATCGCAACGCAACATAGAAACCTCATCAATAATCAACAATTCAAGCGATTGGATTAATTTCAAATGTTTTTGTTGAAAGTGAAAAAAACTATCAATGGTAAGCCGGTCCGGATCATCTTTAGGCGCTTTCCGTCGTAACCGGTTATCAGCGGGAGTAAAAATACTTCTGCCGATATGGAAAAAAGAATGTACGGTTTGTCCGCCGGCATTGATTGCCGCCACGCCGGTTGGTGCAAGGATGACCATCTTTTTTTCACCGGTTTTACGGATATATTTCAAAAAAGTGGTTTTACCCGTACCGGCTTTTCCCGTCAAAAACAGATTTTTATTCGTAAACCGGACAAATTCAACCGCTTGATTGAACGCTACATTATTCTCATCTAACTGAATATTATTTACTTCCATGAATTTGAATCAAAACTTTACCGGGTAAATTATATACAAAAATACAACATTTTATTTTAACTGTAACCTGAAATGTTACCGCATTAAGTTGAATTTTGTCATATACCCATTGCTTAAAATATCAAAAAAATTCCTATATTTGCGACCGATAAATCCGGAGATTGTATTGCGCTCAAAAATAGATATATTTAAAATGCTCCTTATAAATAAATATGGTATGAAAAATCTGACGAAAACGATGATGTTGCTGTTATCGGTTGTAATTATTACGCTTTCAGCTTGCAGCAAAAACGATGAACAGACCGGTGCAACGGGAAAACCTAAAATCGAAAATTTGGCAATTACCCCTGCCGACGGTTTAACGTATGGAGATGTAGTCACTTTGAGTGGTGATTTATCAGACGATACAGAACTTAGCTCCTATAATATCCAAATCAGCAATGCCGGCGGAGTGATTTACGAAGTACAGCAGCAGATGTTGACCGGAACATCTTTCAGTTTAAGCAAATCTTTGGTTATTCCCATAATGCCCGATCCTGTTTCAGGAGATTTAACACTCAACCTGACAGTTACAAATTCGGGTGGCGAATTAACCTCGCAAAATTTGTTGATTAAAAACATAAAACTGCCTTTCTTCCCCAATTTGTACATCGTATTAAATGGTACGACTTACGAAATGGCGAGAATCGGTAGTATCTTTGTATTTGAGAACTTTATTCCGGCCGGTGCTACCGGTAAAATTTACGCCAAAGCAGACCGGACGGGTCTCTTTTGGGGATCAGACGATGGAACAAATGTCAAAGTGCTGGGAACAAACGATTTTACTTTTGGCAGGAGTGACGAAGAGTTTTTCAAGATTTCATTCGACCCGATGAGCTTTGTGTTGAAATCGGGTGATTCTAAAGGCTGGGCGCCGATGACAAATGATGATCTCTATATTCTGGGAACGATTTCCGGAAATTCGGACGATAATGCAGCTTCGATGGGGAATCCCGATGGAATCACTACAGAAAAGAATAAAATGAAGATGACCGGCTCTTTTTTGGGAAGTCGGAAAAGATGGATTTGGTCGCCTCCCAATACGGGTTCCGGCAGTGTTGAGGATGATATGGGGGGACAAACCTCAGCCGGTGTTTTCCGCTTGAAAAAAGCAGGACAGGAGGAATACATCGTTTATTCGGCAGGACAAATTGTAATTACAAACGATAACAGCTTGGATAATAATTTCTCTATTTCTGTTGACGGAAAGTTTAGTATCGAGGTAACGGCAGACGAAACAGGTTTTACCTCTGTTAAAGCGTTCGACGACGAATCAGGAAAAAACATTGAATATCAAAACGGAAAAGTCCTGATTAATGGAGTTCCGGCAAATTCAAGCATAGGTTTTGCGGGAGGTATGTTAAATTTAGTGCCGGGCAGTTATTTTGTTTATCAAGGAACTATCGATTTAACAAACGGTCAATCGGTTACAGGTGATGGAATTGATTTGGCTGCTTTAATTCCCGATGAGGATGTTTTCGACGGAAGAGGAAATACAACTTGGACATTCAAAGGACCAACAAGCTCGTATTATGTTCGCATTGACGCTTTTTCCGGTTATACCTATATTAGGGAAACGACAGAATATCCGACAGCCATTTAAATGGATGGGCGATTTGGAAGCCGGGCAAGCGCTTATGACGGATTATATTGGTCTGATGCTTCCCGTTCCCGAAGGCGATGGTGACTACTACAAAGTGTCGGTGGATTAGCCTAATACAACCGGTGTTGAGCGGTATCCAATCCCCATTCGGTCGATACCCATGTCAATTAATTCGAGGAAATGTTCTTTGGTGCGAATGCCGCCGGAGCCTTTGATTTTGCATCGTCCTTTGGCGGCATCCAGCATCACCCCGATAACTTCCGTCGTAGCGCCTTTGCTTTCCCCTCCTGTAAAAAAACCTGTGGATGTTTTAACAAAGTCGGCGCCCGCCAGGCAGGCAATATCCGTCGCTTTCGCTACTTCTTCCGGGGTCAATGCATCGGTTTCAAAAATCACTTTTAAAAAGACACCTTGTCTGTGGCAAACCTTCGCTACCGCCAGGATATCAGCCTTAACCATGTCCCACATTCCGCTTCTGATCCAACCGTAATTCGAAACAATATCCAGATCCTCTATATCGCCGGCGCCAAGTATTTCTTCAGCTTGCAACACTTTGGATCGTGTTGATGATAAGCCGAAAGGAAAATCGCATACTACGCATATTCCGGTATCCGTTCCCTTGCATAATTCCTTTGCAATTTCAATGGCGGCAGGATTAATGCACACCGTCTTACAACCAAAATCAATTCCTTCTTGAATATATTTCCGTATCTCGGCTTGAGTAAATTCCGGCTTCAATACCGATTGATCGATATAGCGTGCCAGTTCTTTTTTTGTCATTTCAGCAGCTTTCTTCATCATTCATCATTTTATTTTTTTACGTTCGTAACTGTTACGTCGGTGACAAAGTTAAACAGAAAATTCGGGAATGCAAAGGGAATTTTTTGTTTGAAATAAAAGACGTAAATTTGCGTTATGAATAAAACAACAAATGAATCATGGCAGAAATAAAACATCCCATTCGTGAAGCGGAACGTTATTTGCAAAATGCAAAGCAACTGTTGTCGGAGAAAGCGGAGAAAGACGGTAAATACTATAAAGACCGTAAGTATGTAAGGATGGCGGGAAATACGGCTTGGAACGGAGTACTGCTTGCTTTAGATTCGGTATTGCCCGTTCGATCAAACCTGAAAAAAAATCAACGCCCCGAATTTAATGACTATTTGGAAGCTATCAGTAATATTGATAAAAAAATGACACGACCGCTGTTGGCAACCTACGAATCTTTGCATAAAGCATTGGGTTATGATGGAAATCCTTCCTATGCCATTGTTCGCGATTCATTGAACGAAGCCGAATTTATGATAAAATGGGCGGATAAACAATTCAATATCAAAAACGGCTTACATAATATACAATGAACTGATCGATTTATTATTGCAAACGCGAGATATGGTAGTGGCAAAGATATCGGCAATCGAAACGATTTTCACTTTAGCGCTTTCATTTATGTTTTTACGGGGATAAGGAATACTGTCGGTGAAAATGATTTCCGTCAAACCGGATTGATCCACGCGCAAAGATGCGGGATTGGACATGACTGCGTGAGAAGCGATGGCGCGAACAGATGACGCCCCTTCTGCAAGCATTAATTCGGCTGCTTTGGTTATCGTACCTGCCGTATCTACAATATCATCGACCAGAATAACATTCATGCCTCTAACGTCGCCGATAATTTTCATTTCGGAAATTTCATTGGCTTTTTGACGGACTTTATAACAAATAACCATCGGTGCTTTCAAATATTTGGCGTAAGTATTCGCCCGCTTCGAGCCTCCGACATCGGGTGTAGCAATTACTACATTGGGTAAATTTCGACTCTTGATTTCGTCAATAAAGACTGCCGAGGCATACAGGTGATCGACCGGAACATTAAAAAAGCCTTGAATCTGATCGGCATGCAAATCCATAGTAATTAAGCGGTTTAATCCCGCCACGCTCAATAGGTCGGCTACTAATTTAGCTCCGATTGCCACTCGCGGATTGTCTTTTCGGTCCTGACGCGCCCATCCGAAATAAGGAATGACGGCAATAATGGATTTAGCCGAAGCCCGTTTGGCGGCATCAATCATTAATAACAGTTCCATCAAATTGTCGGAATTGGGAAAAGTGGATTGAATTAAAAAAACCTGCTTTCCCCGTATGGATTCTTCATACGCAACGGAAAATTCACCATCCGCAAAATGGTGTATATTCATCTTTCCCAAAGGACATTGCAAGCTATTACATATTTTATCTGCCAAATAAAGGGAATTTGTTCCCGAGAAAACTTTAAATGAATCCATTTTCTACCAAATTAATTTCTTATGCCTATTTTATCCGATTACGATGCAAAATTACTAAAAACTTTACAATAAGTTCATTAATAAATTGCTAAATTTTATTAGGAAGATAAGGATTTTTTGAAACAGGCATAGTCCGGATTCCTTCAAACCAACTTCTGTTCCAACGCTACCCGTACCAATTCAGCCGTATTGGACGTATTCATTTTGAGCATAAGGCGTTTTCGATAACTTTTAATTGTTTCGTAGCCGAGATTCATGGTGTCGGCTATTTCGATGTTAGACTTTCCTGCAACAATCAAGCGCAACAACTCATGTTCGCGACGCGACAGGAGGATTGTTGGGTAGTTGCTGCATTGGAGCAGTCGCTTGGTTTCTTTACACAGAAAATTTTTACCGGATGCTACCGTTTGAATACCTTCAATGAATATTTCTGCCGTAGCATTTTTCATGATAAAGCCCGAAATACCGCAGGCTAAGGCCCGTTTGATGATGGGTAATTCGGAATAGCTCGTGAGTATCACTACTTTCAGATTGGGATATAGCGCTTTGATTTGCCGGAAAAGGTCTATACCGTTGCCATCGGGAAGGCTGATGTCTAATAAAAGTACGTCTGCCTCGCTTTGTGCAAGCAACTTCCAACATCCCGCCACAGAATATGCCTTACCGGTAACCCCTGCGACGCCCGAATCGTTTATTAAACGTTCAAGCCCTTCAGCTACTATCCGATGATCATCCACAATAGCTACGCGGATGAGTTGAAAGTTGAAAGTTGAAAATTATCTATCCCCATAATTCTTAATTCATAGATTCGGGAAACACCTGCATATTTCAGGGCATTGTTTATCACTTCGCAGATACCGCCGTAGATAAGTACTTCGAATTTCAGGTCTGAACGAGTTTCGTCGCCATAATAGTTAAAACGGCTTGCTAAGCCGCCGCCCGCAATGCCCAGCCAATACATTATGACTCATAATAGTTGAATATTGGTGAACCTGTTTGCAAATATAATGCAAATCGGACAATATGCCAAAAACTAACACTTTTTTCCTGAAATCGTCATACCCCCCGAAGGGGGTAATTTTGAATTAAAAACGCAAAATTCAATCTTTTTTTCAAGAAATTCTGTTTGTTGAAAGTGTTAAAACTAACATTAACAGAGCAGTGAATCATTTTTTATAAATGCCGAAAAAACCCGATTCGGGGGGTAACACATCGCCTTTTTTTTATTGTAACTTTATTGCGATATATATCATTGGAATCTATTTATTCATTATTCACATTAAAAAATTATGGAAAAGAAAAACATTTTTAAGACGAACTTCCGCGTTGTGATTATGATGACAGCATTTATGTTGACACTGACTTCTATTACTGTGCTTGCACAAAAACGCGAGGTGGTTCCCGTTAAGAAAAATTTAATCGACTCAATGAGATTAGCTCCCCTTCCCACCCATTATCTGAAATTAGGGGTCGTAATAACCGAACATCCTAAGGATGTTACCATAAAAAATCCCGGTTATTATGCGATTGAAGTACCACCCATTACTTTGAGTGTAAAGGTATTAGGATCATCGCCCATTTCATACACCTGGTTCTACAAACTCCAGGACCAAATAGGAGGAGGCATTGTACCGTCAATTACCTATCAATGGGAGCCCGTGCCGCAATACAATTCCATGTTCTCCGGCATGAGATCGAGTTCATTGACTATAACGCTCGGAGTCAGTGACGGCTTTTTATATGAATTCAAATGTTTGGTGCAAAATGAACATAAGACTGTATGGTCAAATCGAGCCACTGTCAACGTAACTCCACCGGCTCCCAGATAAACAGGTTATAAGGTGTTAATTTATTTTACGAAATCGGCAGCCGCCAGGAAGTCGTAGCTTTTCTTCACATCTGCTTGAGGTGTGCTGCCGTCATCGTAGCGTTCCACTTCCACGTACCAATCCTTTATACCGTTGGCGTATGCCTGATCGAAAATAGCCTTGAAATCAATGGTTCCGCTTGCGCCGATAACGGTTTCATCTTTGATGTGAAGCAAGCGTATCCGTTGCGGAAATTTTTTCATATAATCAATCGGATTACCGCCGCCTTTTTGACACCAATATACATCATTTTCAAACAATACGTGGTCGGGGCTGGTGTTTTGTATAAGCAAATCATATACGGGAGTTCCGTCTATCTTGTTTTCAAATTCAAAATTATGATTGTGGTAACCGAAAGCGATGCTGGAAGCGGCTGTAATCAAACCGATGGAATTGAAATAGTCGCCGTATTTCTTCACATTATCTAATGTCGCGCCATCGCCCTTGAGCGGTGCCGAAGCCATGATCATGTATTTCAATCCCGCAGAGGCATGTGCTTCCGTAGCTTTGCTCCACCAAGCCATGTCGTCGTCGCGGTTGTCGCTCAAGTTGCGACCCAAATGGGCGCTGGTAACCTTCATACCCAGATCGTCCACCATTTTTTTAAATTCAGAGGGAGCAATGTCGTAAATTTTACCGTCGTTGTATCCGGCGGTTTCGAGATTGACATATCCCATTGAGGCAACAATTTTGAGCACCTTTTGGATACCCAAATCCTTTACATCATCACGCAATGAATAGAGTTGTAATCCTATGTGCTTTGCATTTTTGGATTTGATTCTGCTGCAACTTGAAAGAAAACTTCCACCGATTACGCCGCCTGCCATCAACAGGGAGGTCTGTTTGAGAAAATCGCGTCTGTTTAACATTGTATTATTTGTTTTAGTTTGAAAATTGAGATTATCTAAAATTGTACAAAGTTAGGATTAATTTGGGAGTTTTCCAATAATAAATTGTACCTTTGCACTCTTTCAATTTTTATTTAACAACAGGAATCAATGGAGCAACTCAAGCATGAATGCGGCATCGCCTTGGTACGACTTTTAAAACCGATAGAATATTACGCAAATAAATACGGCGACCGACAATATGGGCTGAATAAATTATATCTACTGATGGAAAAACAACACAACCGTGGACAAGATGGCGCCGGAATAGGTTGTGTGAGCGTAAAAGTTCAACCCGGAACAGAATATATCTCTCGTGAAAGAGCGGTAGGAAGCACAGGTATTCAAAAAGTTTTCAAAATTGCCCACGATCTAATCCGAAATACGCCGCCGGACACCCCTTATGAGAATATTCCCTTTTGCGGCGAAGCTTATCTGGGGCATTTGCGTTATAGTACGACGGGACGTTCGGGAATTGCCTACATTCAACCTTTTCTGCGTCGGAGTAATTGGCGTTCTCGAAGTTTGATGCTTTGCGGAAATTTTAATCTGACGAATCTGGATGAATTATTTGATCAACTCATCGATCAAGGGCAGCATCCCCGTCTGTATTCCGATACTTTAATGATGCTTGAAATGATGGGATACTATCTCGATCACGAAGTGCAACATTTATTTGAACTTTTCAAACCGAAATATAACGACGGCGAAACCCGGAATCGAAAAATCGCAGAGAATATCGACATTGCACATGTACTGCGTCGTTCTTCCCAAAATTGGGACGGGGGATATGTGATTGCCGGAATTACAGGAAATACCGATATGTTCGTTTTTCGCGACCCGCATGGAATTCGTCCCGCATTTTATTATTCCGACGATGAAATTGCCGTTGCGGCTTCTGAACGCTCGGTTATTCAGACAGTAATGAATCTTAAAGCCGAAAAAGTAACCGAATTGGGTCCCGGACAGGCTTTCATTGTTAAACAAAACGGAGAAAACCTCACCGAACAGATTCACGAAGCTCGCAATGTGAAGCCTTGTTCTTTCGAACGGATATATTTTTCACGCGGCTCGGACAAAGATATTTATCAAGAACGCAAGATCTTGGGTCGCATGTTGTTGAAGCCGATCCTGAAAGCGATTGACGACGATTTGGAAAACACGGTTTTTTCATTCATCCCCAATACGGCAGAAGTCGCTTTTTTCGGAATGATGGATGGGTTTGAAGACTATTTGAACGAACAAAAAAAGCAGTTAATAAAAAATCGTCTCAATGAATTGTCCGAAGAAGAATTGGATCGGATATTAAACAGGAAAATTCGGCAGGAAAAAGTCGCTTTGAAAGATATTAAATTGCGAACATTTATTGCGGAAGGTAACAGTCGCGACGATTTGGCGGCTCATGTGTATGATATTACGTATGATTCTATTCGGGAAGGAAAAGACAATCTGGTAGTAATTGACGATAGCATTGTTCGCGGAACAACCTTGAAACAAAGCATTATCAATATTCTTAACCGGTTGGGACCAAAGAAAATCATTATCGTATCATCTTCTCCTCAAATCAGGTATCCCGATTGTTACGGAATCGATATGTCGCGTATGGAAGAATTCATTGCATTCCGCGCCGCTATCGAATTATTGAAAGAAAGAGGATTGCAGTCAATCATCGACGAAACGTATGAAAAATGCAAAACGCAATTGGATTTGCCGAAAGAGCAGGTTGTAAACTACGTAAAAGAAATCTATCAATCGTTTACCGATGATGAAATTACGATTAAAATTGCGGAAATTCTGACTCCGAGTGACATTCAAGCAGAAGTAATCCTTGTCTTTCAATCGTTGGAAGGATTGCATCGAGCTTGCCCGACACACAACGGCGACTGGTATTTTTCGGGAGACTATCCGACTCCCGGCGGAAACAAAGTAGTTGTAAACGCTTTTGTCAAATATTATGAAAGTGAGGAAATGAAGCAAGCAAAGAGTGAATAACGCATGCTTTTTCAATTGTTACATACCGATAGTTATTCCAACGCCCGCGCAGGGCTGGTTACAACCGGGCATGGAACCATCGAAACGCCCATTTTCATGCCGGTTGGTACACAGGGAAGTGTAAAAGCTGTGCATATCAATGAATTGAAAAACGATATTCAAGCAGAGATTATACTTGGGAATACCTATCATCTGTATCTTCGACCGGGAATCGAAATTTTGGAACAAGCCGGAGGATTGCACCGGTTCAACGGCTGGGATCGACCGATTCTAACCGACAGCGGTGGTTATCAGGTATTTTCTTTAACCGAAAATCGAAAGATAAAAGAAGAAGGCGTTGAATTTCGCTCTCATATTGACGGCTCCAAACACCTCTTTTCTCCCGAAAAAGTTGTGGATATTCAACGAAGCATCGGCGCCGATATCATTATGGCGTTTGATGAATGTACTCCCGGAGACGCCGATTTTTCGTATGCCGAAAAATCCCTCGCATTGACCGAACGATGGTTGGATCGGTGCATTACCCGGTTTGACGAAACGGAAAATAAATACGGATACGAACAAAGTATTTTTCCAATCGTTCAAGGTTGCGTGTATTCCGATTTGCGACGGAAAGCTGCCGAAAATGTCGCTTCTAAACAAGCCGACGGAAACGCTATCGGAGGATTAGCCGTAGGAGAACCTGTGGAAAAAATGTATGAAATGATCGAATTGGTCAACGAAATCCTTCCTCTCGATAAACCGCGTTACCTGATGGGAGTCGGTACACCGGCTAATCTATTGGAAGCCATAGAGCGCGGAGTGGATATGTTTGACTGTATTATACCGACACGAAACGGCAGAAACGGTCAATTGTTCACCAAAGAAGGGATTATAAACATACGAAACAAACAATGGGAAAACGATTTTGGTCCGTTGGAAGAAAACGGCGCTTCGGTTGTTGATACGGTGTATTCCAAAGCCTATCTGCGTCATTTATTTATGGCGGATGAAATATTGGGTTTACAGATTGCTTCCGTTCATAACCTTTCGTTCTACCTTTGGCTGGTAAAAGAGGCGCGGAAGCATATTATTGCCGGAGATTTCACTTCATGGAAAACATCCGTGATGCCACGTATTCAAAACAGGTTATGATAAAAAAACTCTCCATAATCGATTGGTATATCATCAAGAAGTTTCTTGGTACGTATATTTTTACCATTTTTTTGTTTATAGCCATAATGGTTATCATCGATTATAATCAAAAGTTCGATAATTTCATCAAAACATCTGCGCCGTTGCGCGCCATTGTTTTCGACTACTATCTCAATTTTATACCCTATTTTATAAATTCATTCAGTTCGCTGTTTGTGTTTATTGCCGTCATATTCTTTACTTCCCGGTTAGCCGATAATTCGGAAATTATTGCCATGCTTTCAAGCGGGTTGAGTTTCGGTCGGTTACTTGTACCCTATATGATATCGGCATTGATCATATCGGCTTTAACCTTTTTTTTGAACAGTTTCATTATTCCGCCCGGTAATGTCAAACGCATCGATTTTGAGAATAAATACGTTAATAACAGGAAAGTGGACTATGCTCCCCATATTCAAGTGGAAATTGATCCCGGAGTCATTGCCTACTTTAATTACTTCAGCAATTCGGACAACTCCGGTAGGGGATTTTCTTTAGACCATTTCGAAGGGAAAAAATTAGTATCCAGATTAACGGCTCAAACCATTGTTTGGGATTCCGCTTATCACTGGAAGATAAACAGTTATATGATTCGCAATTTCGACGGAATGAAAGAAACCATTACTAAAGGAGAGAAAATGGATACTGTTTTAGCCATCACGCCTTCCGATTTTTTGATATCCTACGGCGATTCCGAGCAATTAAGCACCCCGGCGTTGAAAGCCTACATCGACCGGCAAAAAAAGCGCGGGATAGGAAACATTCAACAATTCGAAATAGAATATTACAAACGATTCGCCACTGCTTTTGCTTCTTTTATATTAACGATTATCGGGGTGTCGCTTTCATCCCGCAAAATCAAAGGCGGAATGGGAAAGAATATCGGTACGGGCTTGTTGCTCAGTTTTTCCTATATCCTTTTCATGCAAGTTACTTCTACTTTTGCCATATCGGGATTGGTAAGTCCTTGGATAGCTGTGTGGATTCCGAATGTGACATACATCTTTATAGCCGCTTTCCTTTATAAAAAAGCGCCGAGATAATTATGAATTATAAATTATTAATTATGAATTATGATGACTAAAACTATTTTTTTGATTCAATTACTGTTGACGACAGTAGCGCTTTCGGCACAGACTTTTGTGCACGAACAATCCGATTCCTACGTATTGCCTAAAGAACCGGAAGTACGTAAACAGTTAGACAAATGGGAGGATTTAAAATTCGGGATGTTGATTCACTGGGGTTTGTATTCGCAATTGGGAATTGTGGAATCGTGGTCTATTTGTGCCGAAGAGGAAGATTGGATTCCGAGAGACAGCACCATTGCCTACGACGATTACAAACGGAACTATTGGGCGACTATCAATACTTTCAAGCCGGAACGCTTTGATCCGGGCGCTTGGGCGAAAACCGGAAAACAAGCCGGAATGAAATATGTTGTGTTCACCACAAAGCATCACGACGGATTTAATATGTTTGATACCAAGCAAAGCGATTTTTCCATCACTCATGGAGCTTTCAAAGACGATCCGCGATGCAATGCAGCCAAAGAAGTTTTCAATGCTTTTCGTAAAGAAGGCTATATGATAGGCGCTTATTTTTCGAAACCCGACTGGCATTCGCAATATTATTGGTGGGATCGCTACGCTACTCCGAATCGCAACAATAATTACAGTATTATCAACAATCCCTGGCGGTGGAATAAATTCAAAGAATTTACATACAATCAAATAGAAGAATTAGTCAATGGCGATTACGGAAAAATTGATATTCTATGGTTAGATGGCGGATGGGTTCGACCTGCCCGACCGGGCGACGCCGAACGTTTGGGACGCAACTATAGAGGTTCGCAGGATATTGATATGCCTAAGATTGCAAGTATGGCAAGGAAATATCAACCGTCTATCCTGATTGTGGATCGAACGGTTGCCGGAGAATTTGAGAATTATCGTACACCGGAACGCGGGATTCCTTCCACCCAACAAGATACGCCCTGGGAGAGTTGCATTCCCTTGGGAAACGACTGGGGATATGTTCCAACCGACCGGTATAAATCACCGGCTGAAGTGATTCGCACCTTGGTCGAAATCACTGCTAAAGGCGGCAATTTATTGTTGGGAATCGGACCGAAACCCGATGGAACGCTTCCCGACGAAGTGACGGAACGATTAGTTAGAATAGGCGATTGGTTGCAAAAAAACGGCGAAGCAATTTACAACACACGGATAACTCCGGTATATAACGATGGCGATACATGGTTTACGCAGAGTAAGACCGGAGAAAAAATATACGCTATCGTTTTTCCTGAAAACGGAAAACCTTTGCCTCGAAAATGTGTATGGAAAGGAAACGAACCGGCTCCCGGAAGCAAAATGATTTGTTTGCAAACCGGTAAGTCGGTTTCATGGAAAAAGACCGGCGCAGGCATCGAGGTAACTCTTCCTGCTATTTCAAATATAAAAGACTTACCCGCCTTGGCATTTTCGTTTTCAGCAAGGCTTAGTTAAAATGCGAAAGCGGGGGACTGTCTTTATATTAAAACGGTTGTTGGGAAATGTTAAAAAATACAGTCGGACTGTAATGACATTGCAGTCCGACTGTATTAATAAGGGGATTGCGGGTTGAGCCTATAGCCGTCAAGGGTCAAAGACGCAATGACAAAATACAGCCTTAATTCGAAAAATGCAGTTCCCCGTTTTCAACGTCAATGACAATCGGTTTATTGTGATTGATTTCTTTTGCCAAAATCGATTTGGACAACGGGTTTAGCACTTGCCTTTGAATAACTCGTTTGACCGGGCGGGCGCCGAATTGCGGATCGTATCCTTCTTCTGAAATCAATTTGACTGCAGCATCCGTAAATTGCAAATCAATACCATTGCCGACGAGAAGTTTTTTCACGCTGTTCAGTTGTAATTGAACGATTGCTTTGATTTCCGCTTCGTTTAACGGCGAAAACATAATGACTTCATCAATCCGGTTCAAAAATTCGGGACGGATGGTTTTCTTGAGTAAATCCAGCACTTCATTCTTCGTTTCTTCGACGACTTGTTCATGATTGTCCCGATTGATTTTCTCGAAATTCTCACGAATAATGGTTGAGCCCAGATTCGACGTCATAATGATAATCGTATTCTTGAAATTCGCCGTGCGTCCCTTATTATCTGTTAATCTGCCATCATCCAATACTTGCAGCAAAATATTGAAAACATCGGGGTGCGCTTTTTCGATTTCATCGAACAAGACCACCGAATAGGGTTTGCGGCGCACGGCTTCCGTCAATTGGCCCCCTTCGTCATACCCCACATATCCCGGAGGCGAACCAATCAGGCGGGATACGGTAAACTTTTCTTGATATTCACTCATATCAATACGAGTCAACATGTTTTCATCATCGAAAAGATATTCGGCCAGGGCTTTCGCCAATTCGGTTTTGCCTACGCCGGTTGTTCCAAGGAATATAAACGAACCGATGGGACGCTTGGGGTCTTGCAAACCGGCGCGGCTTCGGCGAATGGCATCCGATACTGCCGTAATCGCTTCTTCCTGTCCGATAACTCTTTTATGCAATTCTTCTTCTAAATGAAGCAGTTTATCCGATTCACTTTGGAGCATCTTTCCCACCGGAATACCCGTCCACCGGGAAACGACGTCGGCAATATCATCGGCATCGACTTCTTCTTTAATCATCGCTTTTTGACCTTGCATGCCGCTCAGTTCTTGTTGGAATTTTTCGATTTCCGCTTCCTTTTGGCGTATTAAACCGTAACGGATTTCTGCCACTTTTCCGTAATCGCCTTCGCGTTCCGCTTTTTCGGCACGGTACTTCAAATCTTCAATTTCGATTTTGTTTTGTTGTATTTTATTGATGATTTCGCGTTCCGATTCCCATTTGGCTTTCAATTGGGATTCGTCTTCACGCAAATCGGCAATTTCCTTACTGAGGATTTCCAATTTTTGGGTATCGTTTTCCCGCTTGATAGCTTCCCGTTCGATTTCCAATTGCGTGATTTTACGGGTGATTTCGTCCAACGATTCCGGAACCGAATCGACTTGCATCCGCAGACGGGCTGCGGCTTCGTCCATCAAATCAATGGCTTTGTCAGGCAGATATCGCTCCGTTATATAACGTGTCGATAAATGCACGGCGGCAAGAATCGCATCGTCTTTGATACGGATTTTATGGTGATTTTCGTACTTTTCCTTTAATCCCCGAAGAATGGAAACTGCATCCGCTTCGCTCGGTTCATCAATCAGAACTTGTTGAAAACGGCGTTCCAGCGCCTTGTCTTTTTCGAAATACTTTTGGTATTCATTCAAGGTGGTTGCGCCTATCGCACGAAGTTCGCCTCGTGCCAAAGCCGGTTTCAGAATATTAGCGGCATCCATAGCGCCTTCGCCTCCGCCTGCTCCGACTAAAGTGTGGATCTCGTCGATGAAAAGAATAATTTCTCCTTCCGAACCGATAACCTCATTGACAACCGATTTCAATCGTTCTTCAAATTCTCCTTTGTATTTGGCGCCGGCAATGAGCGCCCCCATATCCAACGAAAAGATTTGTTTGGATTTCAAGTTATCGGGTACGTCGCCGCGAATGATACGATGTGCCAAGCCTTCGGCAATCGCTGTTTTGCCTACGCCCGGTTCGCCGATTAAAATGGGATTGTTTTTTGTCCGTCGGCTCAAAATCTGCAAAACCCGCCGAATTTCCTCGTCGCGACCGATAACCGGGTCTAATTTCCCCGACCTTGCCCGTTCGTTCAAATTAATGGCATATTTGGATAAAGCCTGATAGGTATCCTCTGCCGATTGACTTGTGACTTTATTTCCTTTTCGCAGTTCGTTGATGGCTGCCGTCAAATCTTTTTCGGTAACTCCGGCATCGCGCATCATGCTCGAAACCGAATTTTTCTCCTTAAATAAAGCCAACAAAATCGGTTCAACGGAAACATATTGGTCGCCGAGTTGAGAACTGATGTCTATAGACTTCTGTAAAACGGCATTGGTCTCACGTCCCAAATAGGGTTCACCGCCCGATACTTTCGGATAAGAATCAATTTCCTTGTCTAATATATTCGTGAAATGCCGGGTATTCACACCTATCTTTTGAAACAAAAAGTGAACGATGCTTTCCGACTCTTCCAGAATGGATTTCATTAAATGTGCCGGCTCAATAATCTGCTGATTTTTTTGCCGCACCAGTTCAACGCTGTGTTGAACCACTTCCTGAGCTTTTATTGTAAAATTGTTAAAATTCATATTTCAATCATTGCTTTTATGATTATCAACAAAAGATTTGCCGGATTGAAAATACGACAAAATGACAGAGTTTGTCATCCCGAACTTGAGGTTTGTTTTATTCAGGTAACAACCATTCTTCTTTTCTTCCGGCTCTTCCGCTAAAATAGGATTAAGCTTTTTGAGCCGTTAGACAAAGCATTTTTTTATTTTTTGATAAATTTATCTTGATGCTAACAAATCCTGCATTCGATAATATGTTTTGATAGTCATTAACAGAATATATTTTTGCATTGAGCATATTTACAACAGATTTTAAAGGCTGTGCTTTCCCTTCTTCTCGAACAAGTTCATTGCAAATAAAAAATGTTCCTCCGCTTTTTAGAACTCTTAGAATTTCCTTTAAACTATCTTTGGAATCTAACCAAAAATAAACAGTCTCGAAGGCGGTCACAATGTCAAACATATTTGCATCGTATGGAATTTCCGACACGCTGCTTTCTTTTATTTCACATCTTTTTTCAGC
>Ga0123354_10001821_pt1 | contig 26936 bp, 15 predicted proteins | sample TergutLab28metaG_2_FD_97872 | JGI IMG/M metagenome (GOLD analysis project Ga0123354, IMG submission 97872) | Labiotermes labralis P4 segment gut microbial communities from Petit-Saut dam, French Guiana - Lab288 P4 | ecosystem: Host-associated > Arthropoda: Insects > Digestive system > Gut ...
AATCTCACCTTCATGTTATAAACTTCATTTTTAACAAGATGGGCAATATATTATGACGTAACATTGTGGCGCGTTAGCGTACCCATTATTGCAGCAGAAAGGCAACAACGCACTTTCTGTGTATTGCTGAACTACGTGTCACTGTCAGTTACATAAAAATACTGAGTGTAGCATAAAAATACTGAGTGTAGCATAAAAAATGTTTTAATGGCAAATTTATGTCGCCGGCAAAAATACAACGTAAGTATGTCTTCAAGTAAACTGCACGATGTTGCTGTGAAACAAAAGACTGTTCTTGATTTCAAACTTTCGCCGTGTTCTGAATGTTGTTTGCCTTCTTCTGGGTAATTCTCCGGCGTCTGAGTTTTGTATGCCGACGTTTCGGAACACTCTGTCTATTCCATCTTCATAGGCGCTATGAAGATGGAACAGAGTGTTCCGAAACGTCGGCATACAAAATTCAGACGCCGGGGAATTACCCAGAAGAAAACATACAACAAAAGACTGTTAGTTTGCTCAGCTCTTGCAAGGGCCGCCGTAATACAATTTACGAGATCAGACCGAATTTGTCAGTTACGAAGCAATGTGCATTATATATTATGACTGCGTGTCTGTATTCTTGCCTTAGTTATCCGGCAGGCAAATCGCATCTTTTTTTGCGCCGTGTTATATTGTCATCTGAGGCTTGTCTCATTCTTACACATCTTTCCACATTATCTCACAAACAGTATGATTTTCGGAAAAACTTGATTGAATATGAACTGCGTGTTTTGATTTTCTCCTGAACTTTTGTCTGATATATCTCTTAATAAAAGAAAAACTCAGCGAGATATTGTCACAAATGCAGTACATGTGAGGTGCCCGTTATTATTGTCAGACTTTAATTAAACTTTCATTTTCTCGACAGATTCTCGAAAAATCCCCAAATATCAAATTTTTTGAAAATGTGTCCAGTGGGAGACGAGCTGTTCCATGGAGACAGACAAACGGACGGACAGACAGTCATGACGCAGCTAATAGTCGCTTGAGCAATTTTGCGAACGCGCTTAATAATGAGGCGCTGACTAATACGTCATGGCGATATAACAATTAGGCCAATATTTATAGCGACATCATCTCATCAGTAAGTGGCGACCGAAAATGGATCGACATGCCATTTAGGGGAGGGGAGAGGGGGGTTGCCATAATCCTCTTCAATACATTGAAATTCCCTCCTACACAAGTGTCTGTTCGCATTAGACGTAATGGTATGAACCGTGCCAGTTCGACAGCTGATATTAGTGACGATGCACAGCTCATAGCCTATGAGTGCTATTTAAGGATAGGAGATACGGAAGAATAATTTCTGTTTTGCCGACCACTGGCTGCCGTTTTTGGAACAGTAGGCTCGCTATTCAATAAAGAAGGTCTGACCCGGAATCAAGTTCTCGGTTTGTGCCCTGACCTTGCACCAGCAATGATGAGAACGCGCCAAGACTTTTTCTCAGAGTGAAGGAATTTAATCCGCACGTGAAAAATTTCTGCGCCTTGAGTACGGACAATTTTGTTTCCAGAAGGCTGGGGAAGGATTTGGATATCGTGTTGAAAGAGATTATTCAAGTTGTTAATTTTATTAAAGCGAGGTTTTTGAACAACATTTTCCTAAGACACTGGAATGTCCTACACGCAATTACTTGGGTGCGATGACGGCCGTAATGATTGATGACGCTGTGAAGGAGAAAAACAAATTTAAATGACCTGCGTCGTATGGAAATTTATGTGTAGGTTGTGAAAGGCAGGAAGATTCAGCATTAACAAGTGATGAATGAAGGGTGAGTAACACGATACTGTATGCTGAAACGTTATTGAATAATGTGGTAGACCTCACGAAATTACGTGTGTAACGGTAATGCGTAGACATATGCAGCATCACAATGCACTGCTGCTGCCGAACTGAACGATGCTCATGGCTTTCACTAGCTGGTCTTATTGTTTCTGGAAAACTCTACATGCCTGCTGTACGTGATCATCGAACGCAAAGTAACGTCTAAAACACGCATTGTAATTCAACGCTGCATTTTGCACCAATTTGTCACAAATACACCGAATAGTGGAGTCGGTGTAATAGGTGGGCTACGGTCTGGATGGATCTGAGGTTCGAAACCCGGCAGGGGCGAGACATTTTTATTTTTCCCAGAACGTCAAAATTGGCTCTTGGTGTAACGGGGGCTCTTTACTCGTTGTAAAACGGCTTCGGTGCCAGGCTGATCAATCACCTCCATCTAGCACCACATACAAGAATAAGTGGGGCCATACCTCCACTCGACCGATATGTCTTCATGGCGTGGACAGGACCAATTTTACCCCCACCTTCCATCGAAAATAAGTTTACGTAAATAATAAATAATAACCAATGTTCAATGCCATACAAATATTGCACTGCACAGGGGCACCGGTTTGATTCTCTTTGCTAAACTTTCACCATATGGAATGAAGTGTCTTGCTTGCAAGAAACCTACGGCCTACAGTTTATTCCATGCACTTGTTCTTATGGCGATGTTGAAGAAGATTCTCAAGCCTTCCGGCTTATGACACCGTGTTTACTGATATTTACCGACGTTTCGGTTGGCTCTTCGATCCTGAAGATCGAGGCAGGAAAATCTTTCAAAACGCCGGTGAATATTTACTAATCTACACGGCGTCATATCCAAGAAGACTTAAATCTTCACTGGTCTTTTTGATAAATGTGACAAACCATTTTGAAGAGTTGTGGAAATTACGCGTTACAGTAGGTCGATATGGACCACTGTTACGTATTTATGGAGATGCAATAAGATGAACAGAATGATGGAAAACTTTAACTTCCCGTGGTATTTTAATTGTTCAATTCGAGTTACAAACGCTAAAAATAAACAATTTCCGCTACAAATAAGATATAAAGCTTTCATTTGCGCATCTAAAGAAGTCAGGGATGTCTTAACTCATGCAGCCAGAGGAAAGGGAGGATACTGCGGTGTAGACTAATGTGATAAAAGCAGGACATTGCATGCAGACGCCTTGACATAGAGCAGTGGTTTAGTTTTTTCCTATTTTCACTTCATACATAATAAATGACAATTCTCTTAACTTTGTTTCGTCGGCTACAATTTGAATATTTAGAATTTAATTTTTGGGATTATATTCTACATTGAGCTGTAATATGCTGCAGTATTGCACGGTTACTTCCGAATTACTTAGAAAACTGAAGAATAAGAACCAACTAGATGCTACTCATTATTTATTTGTACTTCTTATAGGCTGAACATGTTTCGGGCACTACTATGCCCATCATCAGGAACTCACGACCATAATATTAATTGCCACATTGGTCGTTTCGTTCTTGGTTTGCTGTAGGTTGGAGGTTAGGTGCGGGTAGGCTGCAGTAGTGTCCGGGCTGCAGGCTAACGACCAATGTGGCAATCAATATTATAGTCGTGAGCTCCTGATGATGGGCATAGTAGTGCCCGAAACATGTTGAGCCTATAAGAAGTACAATAAAATAATAAGCAGCATCTACTTGGTTCTCATTCTTCAGTAATCACAATGATGTACGATCCAAAACACATCAAATACTTGGAAAACTTTTCATAATATCTAACAAGTGACGATATGTACTTACACATTTCTTAGAAACTCTGGCGCTTTTCATTCGTAGATGTTAACTTCCTATGCTGTCTTAAAATAACAGTACATCTAGCAATACCAATCAACAGCCAGGGACAAATATATTTCAGATGTGCTTTCCACTTTTTACGAAAAAAAAAACAAAAGAACAGAAATCATACTAATTATAAATAAAAAAGATATTTCAGCAGATCTTCCCATGTGATCGAAAGATATTTGAATGTACAAGAGGCAGCGTAATCAGAGGGTGGTAATTCTGGAACATTCATTCTCTTTTACATAATTATATCGAAAGCCACAACACTTAAAGGTAACTTGCACTGGACATAACATGGATGATTATTTCACTAAGGTACGCTCTTAAAAGCATTTTTGCTGAGATAAATATTATTTTACGCTGAAAATGCCTGCTGAAAAGCACGTAGATTTGCATTAAATGGCCATTAGACTTGACAATGTAAAAGAAAATTGAAATTACTAGACAATTTTTCATAAAACTACGCGGTAGGGAATTTAAACAAAATCAACGTGTCCGCTGTAGACCTCTTACAATCGCACAGACGGGAACAGATGGACGCAACGATTTTAACAGGTGGTGAGTACGAGTGTAATCGTGCCTAGAAATGTAATATTATTTATTAAATTCAACATTTTCCGGTTGGCGCTTTCACAATTCACAATACGATTAGCGAGGAAAAACTGGATGTAAAATATAGGTTGGGGACTGCGGTAGCACAGTGGTTATGGATCTGTGCTACAAATCGGAAGGTCGCTGGTTCGATCCCAGCAGTGTTAGTGGATTTTTCATTGACATAAAATTCCTCCGATCGCACTATGGCCCTGGGGTCGACTCAGCCTCTAACAGAAATGAGTACCTGGAGTATTTCCTGGGGGTTAAGGCTGACAACCTTACTGCCATCCTGTGCCGTTGTCATGAAATCTGGGAACCTTAACTTCCTGGAACCCTCTGGGCCACTCCCGGCCTGTAACGGGACTGATTTACCTTTTTTGAAAGATAGGTTAAATTTAAATAAAATATTTTAGGTGTTTATAGATAGAGGAAAGGTTAGAAAGACAAAATTTGTCCATAAGGTGTTATCCATAAACTTATCATGCGTGTTTGACAGTAACACACAGATAATATTTTGTTTCTGAAGACACTCTTTCCTCACAAAAGTGACAAAACGACCAGTACACTGTTCGTCATAACGGCAGAGAACTAAAAATTACTACGGTTGAGGGCCTTGCATGACATACCGTTTATACCAGATTTCTCGAATATGCGAAAACCGCCTTTCCTTAGGATGAAATGTAGGCTAAAGGATGAATCGAATGACATTTATAAATGCTAAAATTTATATTCCAAACTATTAAGAGTTACGTAAGAGTTCTGCAATTTTTCTGTCAGTTCTTGGTTCATTTTATTGTACTTTATTCAGTTATGTCAACAATTCACTCCAATTTCTATATTCATAGCATGGTTCCAGACTTTACTGGAGTTCCAAGTATGTGAGTGTCAGGAACAATGATAGTCCGTAAAACCCAGAAGGTTAATTGAGGTTAAAATTTGACTTGCCTCAGCACTCTACTAGGAAATGTGCTGTGACATGTCCACTTTATCACTTTAATGTATCAAATGTCGTACTTAGAAGAGCAGGTGGCGAATTAACAACACAGTATAATTTTTTCGTACGGAAATTATTCGAACGAAATTAGTTGCTCTTTTAGAGAAAAGTTCATAAATACAAAAAAGAGGAAATGCCCCCTTTACGGTATTTTGGAATTAATTTACTGTGAGCTTACTAACAGTAAGACATTACAACAAACGAACTTGTTTTCCCGTGGGCCTATTTCATTGAACATACACCATATGAAATTGTTTCAGATATAAGGTAATAGGTTTTAATTACATAAAGACGCATATGTTTTGCGTTACGTAGACGCGTCTAATTTTTCTGTGATAAACCACGTTTGAGAAATTGATTAATTTCGATTTGAAACCAATCTAAAACGGAGTTGGCTTGTACTAAACGCACATTAGAGGTAAAGGAATCCTTGTACGGGCCTATTACAGGTCCAGAGGGTTCTTGGAGGTTGAGACTCCCAGATTTCTACATAACCGGCACATGAAGGCGGAACGGTTGTCAACCCTATACACCGGCCGCCTTTACCCACCCGGAAATATTCCTGATACTCATTTCTGTTAGAGGCTCTGTCGACCTCAGCACCATAGTGCGGCAGGTAAAATTACGTCAATAAGAAATTCCAATGCAACAAACGGGGATCGAATTCGCCACCTTCCGGCTCTAAACACATATTAAACAGACTGAGGTTCGAGATACAGCTTTTAATACAGACTTTCCAGTGTTAAACTGTATAGCATTTTCGGCGCAGAAACTGCTAAATATAAGTTACAGTGCTATACACATGAATAGAAAGTACCCCATCATATTTATCATACAAAATATGTAGAGGTGGGGGACCGTAGATTAACCCTTATCCTGCTAATGTGGAGAATATGTTGAGCTCCTAATAATGCCAGCAAATGGCAGATGGGATTTAACTCGGCGTTTAAAGGGTTAAAACAGATTTGGTTCCAAACGCGAGTCCAAATCTGCAAGGCCATAGCACCATGGCTGAACACAAGAAGAAAGCAGAACATACTGGTTACCAATAAGAGAAGGGGTAATGGATTTACAGTAGACAAAGTCGTATTTGTGCTTGAAAATTACGCCACAAAGGAGTATTCTGGACTCCAGGATAATTTTCCACGCATTCGTAATTTTCTTTAGACAGTCCACACCGGAAAACCTTTTGGTATACCAGTGACTGTTTCAACATGTGTTGGGTAGATATCACTTCTGCTGATATCAAGAAAATTACGTATTTTCCATCGGTTTCTTCAGTGTCTCACTGATGCTCCAACATGTTTCGGATCACAAGGGATCCATCATCAGGGAGCTCTATACAGTGCTTGGCTAAAATTTCAGTAATATTTAGTAATATTATATTATAGTAGTATTTAGTAATAGTAAATATTTTATAATAATTCTAATTGTATCTACGAATTATATATTTGTACATCTGTTGGATAAAAAGTGTTTTAATGTCATTGATGCACGGTACAAACATGAAGATAGTCCTCAGTGACGCGAAATGTGTTTGGAGTCCGCGATATGGTAGGCACCGCGTGAGTTCCACAACCATTCTATACTTATCGGTGAAGAGAACACAGCGCTCTTACCGGAAGTCGAATATTGATTATAATTTCCTAGGCTGACATGTAATGACTCAGATGTCACTTCTCACAGTTTCGTTCAATACGCGTATTTCGCTTCAAATCCGGCGGACTTAATGTACACGCCTCGGCTATCCCTACATGTTGGGAATTATTGCAAGAAAAGTTCATGAACAGAAACTGCAAGAAGCCGTCTCTTCCTTCACCTTCATTGCAGCTAACCGCCAACCCGTCGATAAAACTTATCCCGAGCCACATGAATCCCTTTCACACCCTCACACCCTGTCTGTAAAATCCACTCTAATACGGTCCTATCGGTGATCAGATATCCATTGTGTCACATGACTTTCAGATTTATCAAATAAAATTGTATGTTCCTCTTCCCTTCCATGCGTATTATAATGTTAACTTGTTCTCATCCTCCTCCTCCTCGATCTTTTCATTCTAATATGTATCTTCTTCATACGGGCCCGGTAGCTCAGTCGGTATAGCGACTGACTACGGGCTGGACGGTCTGGGATCGAATCCCGGTGGGAACGAGATTTTCCGCCCGTCCAGACCGGCCCTGGGGCCCACCCAGCCTCCTGCAAAGTTGGTACCGGGTCTTTCCTGGGTGTAAAGTGCGGCCGGGGCGTGCTGCTGACCACTCACCCCCTTCTAGTGCCGCGGTCATGGAACAGTAGAGCTATACCTCTACCCACCCTCTGGGCCACGCCGGGCCTGTAGCGGGATCACTTTACCTTTACCTTTATGTATCTTCTTCATTCACAGTCATAGCCTGTTTCAGCGCATAGGGGAAATATCGTTTGTTAGATCTAACTATTATTATTCCCCCGTCGGTGTATATTTTACAATTCCCTGTGACTGTCTGCCACGTTTCATTCTTCCAACAGGCTCCGTCTAATTATCTGTGACTTCCTCCCTTTAGCACAGATCTCTTCATCATATTGTTCCTCATCCACGTGTCTACCCTACATGAAAGTCCGTGTCACTATGATTTTCTGAAACGATAATTAGGTTTGTTTCATTATGCAGTGTTCTACAGCCTCGTGTCACTTGCTCCCTCTTAGCTGTAAATTTCTCCTCATAATCCTGTTCTGAAAGACCCTCGGTCCATGTCCCACTTCTAGAACATTTAAAACAACGAGCAGACTTTTGTATAAATATGGAATGATGTATCCGTCAAACACAACAAGATACAGATCCTTAGTGAGGATCTGTATCTTAGAAGGGTCTGAAGATGATTCTATTAGAATCGAAACATGTTGCCCTAATACAATAATAAACATAATAAAGTTTTGTTGTGTTTGACTGACACATCATTGTATATTTATACATGAGTTAAACACTTCGGGATGGCAAACATTTAAAGAGCAGACATACTTGAGTATATTCTAGGCTTTAGGCTTACAGATAGGAAACGAAGAGATAAAATATTCTGAACAAACTAATAACCAGAATTCTCAAAGTTCATTAACTTCGGCACAAATGCCTTTAGCATGACAGGATAGTGAAATGTGGGAGGGGTTATGATGGACTGGACATACAGTTCCTGTAGTGCCCAACTTTGGAAAGTTACATTTATTACAACAATGTAATGACTCATTGCTCCAGCAAAAACATATAAATGATTCGGTACGAAACGGCTGTCTTCCATGTTTATTAACACGTGGTTAATTATTTCGGTGGCAGAGAGTTAATGACTCTTTCATGACGTAAACGTCGAGCACACTTGGTTAAATTAAATGCCGACACAAAAACATTATAATTTGTGGATGTAACCCGTTTTTGCATAATACACTGAAATTGTAAAGAGTTCTTTGTTCCCCTCCTTTCTCCTGTTTATCCCACCAATCCCGTGTCAGGAATCTGTAACAACACTGTTAGACGTACTGCAATTTCCGTCCTGCCCTCCGCTCCTGCGTTAAATCCCCCCTAGTCGAGCGGTTGCACGGCACAGCTCGGTAACCCCTGCATGATCGCCACCGGCCACTCAGTTTCCACGGTCCCCGTCACGACGTGCAGTTTGCAGGTTTAGGTATCAGTGTCAATGACTTACTGTAGTGAAGTGATAAACTTTTACGTCATTTTTACTGCTGGTTACCATCACTTACCAAAACAAGTGCACACCTTTCTTGTAATTATAAAAGTAGTGAAGTGATATATAATTTAATTTTATATTCGTATAATATCTTTGTGTTGTTGACAGAGTGTCTTCGGCAAAAGAAATTATTCGTCGGAATATATTCATGCGTCATGCTTAGATTCTTCCTTGCTGCACGCACCGTAGATTTCCCTTCATCCATATTGGTTTACAATATATCGATTAAAGAAACATTAATTAATCGGATTCTTTGTCGATAGCATCTTTCATTGTCACTTCATTAACTGACAATACAAGAGTTTCAATTTTATCTTAAAAATCATATAGATCTGTTGATGCTGCAGTACCTTCTATCATTACTTTCATTTGTTATGTTCACACTCTAATATATCTTTTATTTACATATTTGTGTTTTATGTTGAAAACTCGGCTTCGCGACCTTATTGGGCCCGTTATGTTATATTATTGGAAAACATCTTGCCCCACCGTGGGTCTGTTGTTTCAGCACGTGCTTGTATTTACCATTTAACTTCGCGATTAATTAGCTCTGCAGATGTTTACTCTGTCAAACGTTAATACATACAACAACACAAAATAATTGCAATATATTTACTGTGGAGTTCCTCCCGTACAGTTCACATCTTCCACATCCGCGTCTTTAATATTTATTTCAGTATTAGCCTTCAAACGCTGCACATTATTATTCATTTTCCCATAACACTCCCACACCAAACTCTGAGTATAGTTATTGTTCCATGTATGATTGCGGCTTGTCTCTTCCATCTCACATTTTTTAATTTATCTATATAATGCCACTAACAAAAATAACACTTACAGACAATTTTCATACTATAGGATGCGAAGTCGTGTAGTCTTAAAATAATTTGCAGGCGTTTCTGCAAAACATGCTACAGCTATAATAATGATAGGTTCCTCTGTCCTTTGGGTAGGACATCAGGCGCTGCTCTGACACAGCTGTACACTTCTACCAGACTGCACTGCGGAGCATTGAGCGAGACAGCAGTCTTCATAATGATCGCCTTTAGACCCTTAAATCAAACTAACCCAGAACAATCTTCACTAAATGATATTCAGCAGAGCGCTCTAAGTAAGGCTGAAGTTAGATCTAAGCAAAGAAGCGAAAACGCAGGACGTGAATGACTGTGACAATTTGTAGTTTTATGCCGTGCATTACCGATCTGTACCCCCCAGACATTAACGCCATATAGGCCTATAAGGAAAACACAATGCCTTTTGTGGCGTTTATTGTAATTCTTATTTGTTAAGTCCTTCCAAAATTTGTGGACTTGTCGATTTTCGAAGGACTTGTACTAGAAAAAGGGTAAAATTGTGATATAAGTGCATTATTCGACAAAATTAAGCAGTGTTAAATTTATTTTACGAAATACCAATAATAAAAAAATTCAAAAGAAATATACGTGAATATTCATAAATTAAGGTATAGTTCAAAACAATTCTAGGCAATTTGTTATCAGAAAATAATGAAATAGGATGAAGCTTGTCAACGTCTTTGCTTTGTATGCTTTTCTGACTCAATTTCTTAACCATATTTATTGCTCATTCTTCTTGTTATCATCTACAGTATTCATACAACATCTACGCGTACAATTACACATTACCTCAGAGTGCAGCAATGCCGACAGAAATTTAAGTCACTCTGACCTAACTCCATATAAAGTTTTATAAAAAAATTCAATTGTTTAAAAAAACTGGATTATTTTATCGTGTGTGCGAATTTGAAGAAATCGAAGGCACAGGATGGGTCTGTGGAGCCACGGAAGAAGATACAGGAACATCGAGTTTAGTGACGATACCAAGAAACCATTATGTCACCAAGAAAGTTCAGGAACTCCTAAAATTCAACGGCTATGGCTGAGCCCAAAATCGTCATTCAACGCCATCATTACTCCATGGATACGGTGGAGAGGGAGAAGGGTGGGTCCAATGTATTCTGTCTCCGGCCACCGGTGAGTTCTAAGCAGGCATTTCGATAATTGTTTTGTCTGGCTTGTAGCATATACAAGGGATTATTTATGATAAGACGCTTTTGGTACGTCTTGTAGGGTACTGTCAGAACTCATCGTACTGTATTTTAGGGTTACATATTGTACGCCTTAATACCATGTAGCAAGACCTAGGCATATTTTTATTACGGAGAAATAGAGATCCTCAACAAACAGGATGTAAAATTTTTAATTCACTGGAGTGACAGAGGACAGGAACCAATGGTGGATTCCCGTGAATATGGCAATAAGACCTTAAGGTTTCATAAGATATGGGGGTTTCTTGACCACCCCAGCAAATATTAACTTCGCAAGAGTGACTCCGTTTCAAGTAATTAATAAAGTTTCATTACTAATACTACTACGTTTAGAGCATGCGACTATAATAAAACGTATAATTTCTAATCACTTATATGTTTCAAAGATTACGGTGTTTATTTTCTAACTTCCTAAAGGAACTGCCAAAATAAACGTCACATAAGGAAGACTATCACGTAAGAGCTAACACTGAACTGTGCTAGTGTTTTCCCCACCTAACAAATTTTCCCAGTCACCACGCCGACACTGGGAAAATCTGAGCTAAAATATATCGACAGATCTGATGTCTTCAAATAGCACGTTTCTCCTACAGAGTTTAATGAAAATTCTTTAATTATTATTTGTTACATCACGTGCGTACGAACGGCAGACTACAGACAGGATTGCGTTATGAAAAACATATCGGAGAGCAGCGCAGCTCCTTACTAGGATAAGGAAATTCGATACCATGGAAGTAGGTCTCTAGAGGAGACAATTCGTGGGTCGTTTAAGGACGCTTTATCATCTGGAGTTATTTAGTGTAGAGTGGGATGAGAATATAATTGTAGTCTGTGACGAGGAAAAGACTGAGGAAAAATAAGTCGTGGTCTATTTCAGGGAACTTCGCAGTAAAAAGATAACGGAACTAAGGAAAATTACAGTATTTTATCAGTCAGGATTTCCAGTGCCCCCTCGATTTCCGAACTCAGGACCTTCCCTTTCGAAATAAGTCAGCCGCTTCACTGATTTAGCTGTTAGGAGAGGCAGTTTCTGGAAGTAACAGGGTCACTTCCGTGAACACGTTTGTCTCTGCACTCAGCATGAGTAACTGAATGGACAACAACCGACAACTTCAGGCCTACACTCGATTGGCTGTAAAGACCCCTGCTTTGTTTTGAAGCGAAGTCAATGACTTCGGTGTGTTTCCGGTGATTATGTCTTGCACTTGTCATTTTCCCCTTACATTCAGTATGCCAACATGGGTTTACTATCTTAAAGCTGTACATATTACACGCAAGTTCCGAGTCGCTTCCTGGAGATACGGGGCGAAACCGTTACTCTGTTACATGAGGACCGGAGTGGCCGGAGTGTGGAACTGACCTCTCACCTCCGTCTAGTGCGAAGTTGGAAAATCTTGGAGTTATACCTCCACTGTTTCTCAAGTCTTCATGGCGCGGTGCTTAATTAAGTACAGGAAAAACTTGAACTTTTACGCTTGACACTAATTGATTTTCATGAAACCCGGTAAGAATGGTAATATGTGATGACAGATTAGTATTGCAGATAAGTATTTGAGGAAAACATAAAATATGTCTACTCGTCTAAAGTTATGTTTTGTTGACGATAATAGGTAAATCATGTCAACATAAGGGCACATTTACGTGCTGATACATCAGCTACATCAGTGATCTTTCTGAACCCCAAAATTTACTACACAATATAAACAGCATTTTTATTTACACCAATTTCATTTCACAGGAATGCAATATGCCATTAACAGTCATTTCCAAGACGTGTAATCTTGTTGTAAATGAGCGCATGACCTAAAGATGAATTAAACAGTACCTAGAAGTAACACACATCAAATTACACTGGCCAATAAAGTTATCAGCGTACGCATCACCAATTAATCATGCTCATTGTTAGCCTTTGCACCACATGATGCTCGCGTGTTGTTTGCTATAGGTTAAGGAACCTCACTTGCTTCTGAAAGGGAAATGATTCCAAGTGGCCGTGATAAACGGTGCAGAGTTCACAGTCGAAATGACTTAAATATGTTGCCGTCGACCTGACTTGATAAACATTCAGCGATATCATCAACAGTTTCGTGCCGAAGGAAACAACATTGCACATTACACGTTTCTGCCAGTGTAAGTTAATCACTAGAGGAGGAAGGGTAAATTGTTCATGCCGGCGGGACACAGGAGCTATGATGTCCAACAAGCACCCTAAAAGGTATAGTTCTCCAGACTGTTAATAGATGGGCAGGTCAACAATTCTGGCTGGTGAAAAAAGAGCATGATATGGAATGTCAGCATATGGTTACGGATTTGGATATGGACAGACTATTTGGAACATTTCAAGCAACAGAGAAGGATATGGGATAAGGACATTTCAGTGGCAGGGATCTGCCTTTTACATCCCCAAAGCAGAGGGTAGTCGGTTAGTCAGTCACATTCCCTAACGAAGATAAAGTCTTCTGGGATTACAGGAGACTTAAATATTCAGTAGCACGGCTATCAGAACCGCAGATCTCAGTTTTTCCATTATAAAAACCCGATCACCCTTAGAAATAGGTTTAGTTCCTTGCAAGATCTGAGGTCCTCACCGCGGAGTTTATGAAGAACCAAGTTTTTGGGGATGTTGCGCTATGTTGACTCGTAAATAGTTGGGACGTTTCGAAGCAGCCTAATGCCGTCATAATGAGGGACTAGTAATATACTTTTGTTGGACTGCTACAGCTTGACGATGGAAGCAGCAGGTTACCTCGAAAAATCGGCTGCTCTATATCAGCTTACGGGATGTCAATACCTAAAGACCGCAAGTGCCATATTCACTGCCGTAAAACCTGACAACTCGCGAAGTGACATGCAATCTAATATGACCTTCCGGGCTTACGTTTGTGCAAACGTTTTCACAGCTTTTGAGAGGTCGAGGCATTTGGGGACGTATATTAATTTTCCAGAATACAGTAGTGAAATCATGAAAAACTTTAGTAAGAGCTCAGTCGAAACTTGTGCGAATGTTACCACATTCCCAGTCTAGTCATGCATTTAACTCTCATGTGCATTTTGGTAAACACGCCTATTAAATTCGTCCTGTCTGCCCTTTTGTACGCCTACGCAGGAAAGAACTTAAGAACCCCTGGATAGACGTTTGTGGAATTTAATAATAAGGATGTGCGATTTCACGTTACCGCCGCGAAGCAGATGAGAACAGGGCTCTTCTGGGTTATTAAGCAGCGACCGAATCGTAGGTAAGGAATTACCGCTACTCGTTGGCGCAATAACCCAGAAGTGCGCAGTTTTCATCTTACATTAAGTGTTATGTCAATATTTGCTGAGTAAATTGAAATCTATTTAGATCGGTGAATTTTAATTATCACTATGTATTTCTAGGCGCATCTGGAACGAAAATCTGTAAATATTTATTGATGCGAAAAATGTTTTGAACAGGCATTTTAAAAAGGAATGGGAAACACGTATCTTCCGTTCATATTGTACCGTTCTTGATATACGTAAATACAAGTGCCATCATTAATACATTGCTAAACTTGATGGCGTTTGTTCAACGATCAAGACTGGTCTTCCGAACATTCAAGAAAATCATCAAAGTCTCCTCCACCTTCTCCTCCTCCTCCTCACCACCCTATTCTTCTTCAGAATTACTATACTAAGCTTATTTGTACCTGAATTTGTATGTCCACGTTTACATGTATATGTGTTTAATTAAAATGTGATTGAACGTAATGCTATAACCGGTATTATATCATAATTTAAAACTGGTTTATTTTGAGAGTATTTTTCAAAAGAGACCAAACGAGAGAGAAATTTTATGCAATTCTTATATTTCTGGCTCTTTTAATAACAATATGTAATTATTTACGGTCTGCTGTATTTACGTGTAAGCAAAGGAGAGCGTGTACTATCAGATAAATTTGAAATTTGGATCCCGCATGGGCGCGTATTTGTAGAGGTTAGCAATAAACTGAACTTCTTACTTTGTTGAACTCTGTAGAGATCTACTATTGAAGACTTAGTTATATTTGATAAAACGACTTAGAACATTTTCAAACATTTCTTGCAACTGCCGATGGAGGATAATGACTCGAGAGGTGATTGTACCGCATCTGGAAGGATATCGACTACTTTATTTGGAGGGGTTTAATGGTTTCCCTCAGACTCACAAGGCAAATTTGGGGGTGGTTCTATGTCACGATTACCGAATTTGGGGGTCACGATTACCGAATTCCACATTTACCACACAGTTAAATTTTACAGGCGGCTAAGACTCAGACAGAAGAGATAATATAACCCCCAGTAAGCCGCACAAGGAGACGTAAACCAATGAAAATGTGATTATTATTATTATTATTATTACGTATTTCGGCTGTCAAACACGCGTGCAATGACGTCGATATCTTTAGGAAACATTTAAAACAAATTCTGCGCTAATTTTTGACAATTTTTTATCAACTGACATTTTTTTCGGGGGTTAGGGCTTTTGTTCCAGTACTTCTTTGTATTGCTTTTCCTTACCATATCGTTTTTGTTTAGTGCTTTGCCTTTGCGTATTTGTACTGTTTTTGTGTTTTATTTGCGTCTTTGCGCTGACTTTATACTAGACACTTGCGCCGTTAAACCTGCACGTTAATAAATACCCATTGAATTTAAATGAATAATTATTATTCCCCATCAAGTTGCTAATAGGACGGTTGGTACTACTATGACTTGTTCCATACACCATTGCTGTTAAATTCCCATCTTAATTTCATATACTTACGGATTTTGTTGTTATGTACCTTATTACTACTACTAAATAGTTCCAATGAATAATATTCAATTACATTTTTAATGTTTCAAAACCCGTCTAGGAGTTTTTTTTTTGCCAAGGGCACCATTTTTAAGACCATCTCTACAAGGCTGGCTCACTGAGAATAGAACACTCTCAACGGTTGGCACTGTATCAGCAGATATTACAACACTTTTCTTGGCATGAAGGGAGTGAGAAATACGTAGCCTGAAACATTTCAGTTGGTACACCTGAAGTTGTTTATCGTTTATATGATCTAGACTTACACTAAAGGGCAATATTGAAGTGGATTTTGAAGTAAATGTTATGAGAATGTGAACCATATTCAGCTAGATTAGGGGGGAGCTGCAGATTCTCCTAAATAATTTAATGAAAATTCGGGTTCATTTGGATGTAGGGGGAAGTATGGGGATTTCTTGAAAAACTGAGCGACTAGCAGCTAGCTCATGGCATCATCTGAGACAGATCCGACACAAGTAGCAGAGCACAGACCTACACTTCCCGTTGTATAACGAATAGAGAATTCTGTTTACGTAACAACGTCCGTTGCTATTAAAGTGACGAATGGGGTTGATACAGGTTCCACCCAGACGGAAATTCGAAATGTAATGCCTCATCACCACAGTGTTGCAAAACGTGGCACTCGATCCTACTTTTTACGTCATGTTTTAAGGAACGAAAATGTGAATAACCGCACCACAGTTCTCTCAGACGGTGGATTCTCACAACACTGCCCCAGTTCAATCCTTGAACAAAGAATATATCTAAAATTCTGTTTCCACTAAAATGGAATTTTCACCTTCGTACAGCGTGTCTTACTAACCTTTGTAAGGCGTCTATACAGAAAGGAGGGAAACTTAAAGGCCTTCTGTAATATTGCTAGTGACGTGGAACAGGACTTCCATACTTAATGCCCACAATTCGAATTCCCATAAAACCGAGGTCTTCTGATACAAGTAATTTTAATTTGCAAACAAGGGAACCCTTGTTCGTGCCGTGGGATCAGGAAGTCACGGTTGCATTTCTTATGCTTCTGTGAATACATACAGAATATAGCCTTATGCATTACGGCAAGATGGACTAAAATTCACACCGACCTACGCAACTGTAATTTCTCAGTACTGCCTTGCCAGCTATGTTTCCAATTCCACGAAGGAAACGGAAATGTGTTTAAATACGACTTCATGAAAAATAATTTCAACAAACTGAAAGACTTTTATATATTTACAGAATAGCTGAACGTTAAGTTTAGAGGGCGAGAGTGATGGAAAGAGACACTAGGAAGAAAGGCATACGTAGGTCGCTAGTGTTAGAAACTGCAGTTATAGGGCCTATCCTTACAATAGGTTGACCACTTACGCCTGTTTTAGCGGTACAGCCTTTTGACACTACTACATTATGTACATTCAAATGTCAGTAGCAAGCGAAATTGGACTAAATATATCTGCTTCACACATTGCGTATATCACACTACAGAGTTAACATTTCGTGACACGCTTGGCTGTAGTAATAGGTGTGTTAATTTGATTATAATTTCTTTCACACTGTGTGCGGCCTAGTAAGCATAAGGAAGCACAAATAATCCATAGTCTTTGCGACACGTTCGTCTGTAGAAGACAACGTTTGCGCGTGCTAAAGGGATCAAGTGTAAAATTCTGAAAGTCTCACCTGGGAAAAAGTATAAAGTATAAGGTGGTTCTAAACTGAAAAAATGAAATACAAGGCAATAAGAGGAAGATTTTTTCTTATCTGATAGAAGTGTAATATTTAACAATTTTCTTATGCTGGACTATCGCGGACATAACAGGAGTAGTCCGAGAGATATTTTGCCACACTTCTTATGATGGAAGATAAGACGAAATTTACAACTCAGATACATGGGTAAGTAAGTTGAATTGAAGCTCGGAATGTGCAATAAATACATATTACGCTTAGGAAAATTTAAAATCAATGTAGATTCGAGGAGTGTTTTCTGTTATTTGACTAATATAGTTAAATTTTTGTATTTCGTATTGAAAACTATAGGTCAAATGGCTGGTTCTTGTAAACGCGGTAAGGAATCTTCGGGTTTTATCAGATTTGGGGTGTTTAATGATAAGCTGAGTGACAGGTTTCGTGGAATTGAGCCAAAATACTGTTTGAGCTTGCATTTCAATATAATTTTCCTATTTGAATAAAAATTATTGAAGACTATTTCGTAATTTTTGGCATTTTGTCCCGTCTTTTTTTCCGTAAAATATCTGCCACTTTGTCTTTCGCGAACGATTTGAAAACACCGGTCTAAACAGGACACGTTATCCCAACCCCGAAAGTGTGCGCGTGCGACCCATCATAAACAAGATTTTACCATCCAGATAATTCGTAGAAAGTACGGGGGTCGAAAACAGTTCAAAGAATGGCCAAGGCTAAGTTTACGCTTCAGTAGTTGTGCAATCAGATTCCGTCAGTGCCCTTGGTTCTGAACTTGACGGGTCAAAAACAGCGAACCTTCTGATGTACGCTGCTGTCTAAAACGCATCTTGTGGTTCAATGCATTTCGTAATGACCAGAACAAAGTCGATTTACCAAAACTATGGCAGTAGATAAGGTATACAAGACGAACAGTGGGACCACAAGACTAACACTACTTTGATTGAAATGAGAGGGAAAGCTCTGTCACTGTGGTGTGCTGATGAAAGACGGACCGGACGAACAGGATTCAATTCTTGACAGCGTTAGGTTCTTTTCGATTCGTTCACGCGTTTACACCAACTCTGGCGGAAAAAAAACCTAACCTTCTATTCAAAGCGGCCGGAATGTAGAGCTGACCACTCACCTACATGTATTGCCAAATTTGTTCTCTCACAGGCCTTGATGACGTGATGCCAAATGAGAGAAAAGAGACATTAACTTTACCCCGTTTTAATTGGAAAAATTTAAAGGGGGGAAAGACTTGTTGTGACATATGAGAAGATGGAAGGATGGACTTTGTTGAAGAAACAGAACAGGTTTTGAACGTACGAGGAGCCGAGATAGTGTAGCCGGTACAGCGACTAGGCTACAGGCTGGAAGTTCGACGAATCGTGGTTCGATTCCTGGCAGACGCAACAGATTTTACTTCTTCTCTAAAGCGTCCAGACTGGCTCTGTGGTCAACCCAGCCTACTTTCATTGGGTACCGGCGTCCTTTCTTCGTGGAGAAATCTGTGGGGCGTAAAGCTGACCACTAGCCTCCATCTAGCGCAGAAATTAAAAATGCGTCGAGCTATATTTCTACACCTTCCTTATGGCTTACACAAGGACAGTTTTTATAAGATGACCGTTTGAAAGAAATGAATTGTCCTTGTATATCCTACGTGACAAATTATTTTGGGTTCAACTCTGAGAAATGTCTTCATCAGTTTAATTTCAGCTACTCAGAACAGAGGCTGTGCCGTAGATACAAACCCTCGAGGACTGAAAATCATCTAATAACATTTAAGAAGATAAGCACTGTACGTGTAGCGTAACATTCAGAAGCGTTCGTGCAACCACTGTTGCAGTGGGTGGGCCGGGTAGCTCAGTCGCTATAGCGCCTGAGCTACGGGCTGCAAGGTCTGGGATCGAATCCCGGCGGGGACGAGATTTTCCGCCCGCCCAGACCGGCCCTGGGGCCCACCCAGCCTCCTGTACAATGGGTACCAGGTTTTTTCCGGGGGTAAAGTGCGGCCGGGGCGTGCTGCTGACTACTCACCCCCTTCTAGTGCCGTGGTCATGGAAGAGTAGAGCTATACCTCTACCCACTCTCTGGGCCACACCGGGCCTGCAACGGGAAAACTTCACTTCACTGTTGCAATGGAGAAGCAATAAGTATAACGTATTCTGAGTCTGTGTTTGTAGCATTAGGTATCCAGCATGCAAGGCGCATGGCCGTATTATATTGTGATCTGTGGCCTTCCCGGCTCTACAATATTTTTCTACGTTATCTAACACACTGCACGATTTTCGACACAGAGAGAGAGAGAGAGAAAGATATTGGACATAAACGTGCATTTCAATTTTATCTACAACTTGTCCGAAATGTTTTTCATTCTAAGAGGAATTGAGCGAGATGCCATAAATACATAATGGTCTTCATGTAAAATACTCTTTATACTTCTCAGATGTTAATGAAACTTGAATTTTCTCGACAAATTTTCGAAAAATACTGAAATATCAAATTTAATGCAAATCAGTCCAGTGGGAGCCGAGCTGCTCCATGCGGGCGGACGGACAGACAGACCAACAGAAGGACAGGCACGACGAAGCTAATAGTCGCTTATTGCAATTGTGCGAACGAGCCTAAAATTTAAATCACTCCTTCACACTACGTATACTTCGTATCCAGCACTAAGACCAGCTAAATGCCACGAATAGAAATAACTACTATTGCGAAAATTACACGCAAATCAGGGAAGTACCATATGGAAAAGAACGTGGTATTTTTAGAGTTAAAACAAGCTGTAGACCTACTTATAGTAACCACTGTTTTGAAGGGTTAATAAGGTAAATTACACGCTAAGAAAGCTGCGTTGCTGTTGAGTAACCTTGAACAACAAGAGGTATCATTTCCGCTGTGACGTCAAGCAGAAACAATGACAATCCTTTGAGTCCGACACTTCATAAAAGGACTCCAGTGAATATTAATGCAGTAACTAATAGTATTACATTGTACTGGGCCTCTGTTTACGACCATTCAATGCATGTCGTCGTAACAAATCTGGCTTAAATCACATCAGCCAATATTCGTCGTCTTGTGAGACGTGTCAGAATATTCTCCAAATCAGGCGGGACTTTGCAGCGTGTAGGACGTTGAAAAGATCGTAAAGCTTATGGTCACAGCAAAACCTTTCTGAAATTGGCGCTAATGTTGCAGGGAAAAAGCATTTCGTTAAGAATATAAACACATTTGCAAGAAGTATGTACATACTTCAACGTGTGAGATTCGAGGTTCTGACGGCAGTGACTATAAAGATTACATTATTTTGGGATGTGACGCCGTGTAGCCTAGTAGAAGGGTACCCACCATTTAAAATAACTTGTTGCCTCCATATCAGGGTAAATCGGTGGTACATATCAAGGTCCATTCATAGAACAGCCCAGTAATTTAATGGCAGCAAATGTGCTAACTGTAGTTCTCTATTTCCACAGAGTATTTTACAGCAGTCTTGGGCAAGTAAAAACAAATGCAGACCATGTTACGGATTCTTCACGCATTACAACCATATGGACTTGCTGACCACTTTTGGCCAAATATATGAAGCACTGTGTTCTCTATCAAAATTATAAAAGCGTGACTTGAGCACGTGTTTGAACGCAAGGAGACATTTTAAACGATTTAATACGTTATTAATTTGAAACTAGGATGAGACCGGCGATTATCCTAGCACTTTAGAAAAACGTTTTCGTTCAGTTCCTCTGTTTTGATTTCTCCATCGTGGTAGAGTCAAAGTTGTACATGTACACGCCATGAAGTAGTATGACAGAGTGGAGATACATGTCCTACCATTCTTACCTGCGGCACTAGACGGTGGGTGGTCAGCTCCACGCCACGGCCGCTTTAATCCTAGGGAAGAACCCACTTACTGTTGAATGGGAAACTGGGTGGTCTCAAGAGCCTGTCTGGCTGTTTTGCTTGCTTATGTACTTAATTACTCACTCACTCCACGGAGCTGAGTCGTTCTTGAGAAGCTGACCGATTCTCAGCTAGTCAAGAAATTAACCGCACTTTATGGAACCCGAAGGCTCATTACCGCATTCACAAGTTCTCACCACATATCCCTATCCTGAGCCAGGTAAATCCAGTCCATGCACCTCCCATCCCACTTCCTGAAGATCCATTTTAATGTTATCCTCCCATCTCAGTTTTGGTCTTCCAAGTGGTCTCTTTCCCTCATGTTTCCCCATCAAAATCCTGTATACACCTCTCCTCTCCCCCATACGTGCTGCATGCCCGGGCCATGTCATTCTTCTCGGTTTTATCGCCCGAATAATACTGAGTGAGCAGTACAGATATTAAGCTCCTTATTATCTAGTTTTCTCCACTCCCCTATTAGCTCGTCCCTCTTAGACCCAACTATTCTCCTCAGCACCCTATTTTCAAACACCCTCAGCCTTCGTTCCTCCCTCAATATGAGGAAGTACGGATGTTATGCAGGAAAGAAAAGCCTCTTGCCTCTACCGAGAATCCGCCGATTTTTCAGTTGACAAGTCTGTAGCCTAGTCTCCTTAGCAAAGTTTTGTTCATAAACCCAAATACATCTCTTAAGATCTTGTAAGTCCGCCTTTATTTATATTTATATCCAATGCTTTTCCAGTGAAAGTAGGCAACGGTACGGCGTAAAGACACCTTTACTGGCGGTGGCGCATATTATGAATACACGTATTATAAATTAGAAACTCGAGAAAAATAATCTTACTTGTTGCTGTTTTTATCCCAACGATATTATTGCAGTACGAAGAAGAAAGATTTCTTCATTATTTTTAATAGGCAAACAAGGTGCACTTTCACCGTCATCTGTTGTCAAGGAGTGAGTACCGGCACCTCTTCTTCTTCTTCTTCTTCTTCCTCTTGTACTTGTTCCAATTTACCTTGTTCTTCTTTTTCTTGTTGTTATTGTTGTTCTTTTTTTTTTCTTCTTCTTCTGTCAAGGAGTTGGTATCGATTCCTTTTACACGTACCAAAAAGGCACTGTTTACATCTAACACAATTTTCACTCTTAAAACGCAGCGTATTTTACGTGGCAAACCCAAGGAATGAAATAACATTGGATACGTAGGCCTGTATGGGCCGGTCATACTTAGACGAACCGCAAAGAAATGAGGCGTGAGGGTTTGGATTGCATATGTGACAGTGACAGGATAAAGGGGTTAACAAAACTCCCGGCTCTACAGAACAGGGGGAGTTTATTGACAAACTGAGCGACTATCAGTTACTCAAAAACAGCCTTTTCCATGGAGTTAGTTAATTACTAGTAGTTCACCTAGGGTTTAATTCCAAGCGCTCCTTGAAAAATCGATCACAAAAACTACTTTTTTTATTACGTAATTGCATGAATCAGTTGTTTTGTTTACATAAAATGCCGTTCCTTTCATTACTAATTTTCCCCGTCCTTCTTAAATTCCGTGAAAACTAGTTCCTCTATGAGATTTGAAGGTTTTACAGCGGTGATGATGTAGATTGTAGTCTTCTGACGTCAATCTCAACTTCCTCTCCTCCTCAAGCAACCTGAATTTCCTTTTCATGGCGCTGAAGATGTTCTGGACGAGAAGTGCACTCTTCTGCGCTACTACGCAGCAAGTAGCCCAGAAAAGCGCAGTTTTTATCTGCTTCGCGGCAAAAGCTTGAAGTCATGCATATTTTAGTTGCTAAACACCGCTTCAATGTCTATCCATCAATTTTGTATTCTAACATCTGATAAAATAAACAAGATAAAAAATTTGTATCTCTAAAAAACATTTTTATTGTTACAATTTACCGCTATAGCCCAGGCATTATCCCATGCCAGCCCATGTGGTGTTTATGGTGGACAAATTGGTACTGCGACAGGCTGTTCTCCGAGTATTTCGGCTTTGGCCTGTCAGTATCAAACCACCAGCGCTCCGCACTCATATCTCATTCAGCTATTACAGATGCTACATAATCTTAACAACTGACAGCATAGTTAAATAAAACACTTCTCTCGTTGGTATTGCCTCGTTGCGGTCGCAATTGTAAGGTGGGGTTGTCCAACTTCCATACACGTCCTGTATGACAAATGCAATTCTCAGCTTGCAGCGTGGGAGTTCGTGGGAGAAGGGAGAGTGTCGGCATAAAGAGAGTAAGCGTAACGGCCTTGCACAAGACGGTACGATTAGTACTGTCATCCAGAGGGAAAAGTGCAATGCAAAGCTGTTGGAACTGAGCATTGATAGATAAACCGCCATAGCAAGCAGTCGCCAGTAAATCGACTAATAATAGACCACGGTAGACGACCTCGTGTTCTGCCCTTTGCAGTTGTCATTACAATTGCTTTTAAAAGGAACCATATCACACGTAGTTCGGTCAGTGCATAGACAAAAGTGACACGCTGGATTGTGCTACGAAATGTGGGTAAATGGTTGCCGCTGATCAAAGCTTATAGCTGTTCTATTTTGTCGCGTGATTGATCCGAGTTTACTCCGCCCTCCGCCTTATTTTCCTGTTGCAAAGCGAACACTCCCTTTCAAGATGGAAGAAGACATGTGGCGTCAACTCTACGAAAAAGTAAAAGAATCTGAATCAAAAAGAGTAAAGACTGATCATGACATAAGGTAAGTCCTTATTAGAGTAAACGTTAATAACTGAGTAATAACGTATCCAGGTTTGTTCCTTTCTTGAAACGGGCTAGAAGCACAGCGTTGAATGAGAGGACGTCAATCAGGTCGGCAGGATAGACGCCGATATTGCAGGCCGACATCCCTCGGAAATCGAAATAATTATATTGACAACTAAACTGGAAGGCCTATCGGTTTTTTTAAAACAGAACACTGAAATATATACGTCAAAATATAAACTTCTTTGTTGACATTAATTATGAATATTTTTAATGCGGTGACCTAATTCTGGATATTTATTATGCTTCGTTTAATTTCGTTACGTCACCGGATCGAATGCATGTACATGTCGATTTATTCCTCCGAGGATTTGTTTGTTTGGATAATCAGATAACATTTAATAAATAGTGGTATTATTGCGAATGCAGTACTTATTTAAGAAAATACACGGTCGGCCTCTGGACTGTATACAAAAGGAATTTCATGAAATAAATTCAGACTCTTTGAATGGGTCTAGGTTTTCAGTAGCAAACCCATTCATACGTTCGTGTGTCACTTTCAGTACAGTAAACAGTAATGTAGCACACACACACACACACACACACACACATCAGTGGCTCGCTTATTTTCAGCTGCAACCTAACTATTTCTAATGTACCCAGAGAGTCGATACCGGATTTCACAGTCACAGTATACAAATAATATTCCGTTACAAAACAAATTGTGTATATCGCTTCAAATAAGTCAGTGGTTTAAAAAGAATGATCCTCCTGTATTTAAAGTTTCGGTTCTTACCCCATAATTTTGTGTAATTGTTTGGGTTGGTTTCTGGTTGTGCGGTGTATTAACGAAATATTTAAAATCCGATTCACTCATGAGCGACGATTAATACTTAGCAAGTAAGGAGGATAGAAGTTGCAAAAGTTGTCCTATTAGCTTCGCCCTGCCTGTCCGTATGACCACATGTAATGACTCGAGAACGGCTAAAGGAATTTTCAGGCGCGTTCGCAAAATTGCGAGAAGTGACTAGTAGCTTCGTCGTATCTGTTTGTCCGTCCGTCCGTCCGCAGGGAACAACTCGGCTCCCACTGGATGGATTTACACGAAATATGATATATGAGGATTTTTCGAAAATTGTTGAGAAAATTCAAACTTCCTTAAAACGTGACAATAATAACGGGTATTTTACATGGCAACATGTGTACAATTATGACAATATCTCGCTGAATTCATGGAACGAGAAATTTTTCGGACAAAAATTGTAGAGAAAATCAAAACACACATTTTATTTTCAATAATTTTTTTTCCCCGAAACCGATGTCCTTTATGAGATAATGTTTAGAAATATTGTACAACCGGACAGACCACAGACGACAATATAATAAGGCCATGCGCGATGTATGCTGGATAAGTAGGAGTACAGAAACCCAAAATACGTTATAAGTAAATGTCAGTCTTGTTAACAATTTGGTATTGGGTAATTTCACTAAGCTCTGTCGACACATTCCTGTTTTGCTACAACCGCACAGTGATAACGGTCACCTTACCTTCTGTGCACATCTCATGCATAACTCGCTGTATGCTAATCTGTGATTAAGCGTTTCAAATAAACGTTGTCAACAGAAATGAAACAAGCATATTTTATATAAGACAAACCCTTTCCGTAAGACTTGCGGTTTTGAGATAATTACAAAAAGATGGAGAGGACGCTGTACAGTTTTTATGCAGTATCTTTATTTGATAGGATTTACGTTATAATGGTTTTCCATTACACAACTTACTTGGCGTTTTCAAATTCTGACTCTGGAAACGCGTTGGTAAATGCCAGCTGGCCTAGACAACGTCGGGGGTTACGCAGCGTCTTTGGTGAAGATGCTGTGCATGAGACACTGGAGTTTTTAATAAAGGAGCGTGATGTAGAGAAACATAAAACTGTAAATGTAAAGTGGCCCCTGTGTACCGCAAGAATACGTATGGGGGGAGTGGAGATACAGCACCAGTCGTTCTTAATCTCGGCACTAAATGGGGTCAATTTTACGGCCCAGTCGCTTTATTGCGGAGAAGGTTCAGCCGGTATCAACTTAATAGTAAGCTGGGTAAGCTCCAGAGGCTCTGTGAGTTGGAGAAGACGGAAATCTATTGCCCTTTCGGGGAATCGAATCCTCGGTCGTTCAGCATGTAATCTGGTCATACAAAGTAGTAATACCGGTAAATAGTGCACCAACACATCTGTTGAGTTCATAGTCTAAAATTCGTTTTTAATCTGCAGTCTTATTATCGTCTGGTAAAAGCGCTTAACTCTGCGTTGTCTCCCGCCGCATGACGCGACGTTAGCCTGTAAATATGGCTAGTTAATTGTAAAATCTCCATCTCTGCTAAACCGACTCACCCTACGTTATTTTAAATTTGATCACCTAATAGTATTTATTGCCGATCCAAGTGGCCACGCGGTCTAAGGTGTGGGTCTGGGGCCGCTCGCTTGCTGGGATTGTGGGTTCGAATTCCGAAGGGGGCATGGATGTCTGTCTGTTGTGAGTGATGTGTGTTGTCAGATAGAGGTCTCTGCGTCGGGCTGATCACTCGACCAGAGGAGTCCTAACGAGTGTAGTGCGTCTGAGGGTGATCACGAATCCTCGACAATGAGTTGGTTTTGGCCCACTAGGGCCGTTGCGTCATGGTAAAAACAAATAGTATTTATTAGCATGCAGTGTGTGTCGTGGGGATTAATACCCTGTTCTGTACCGGTACTTTAAACTTAAGTCTCAGTTGTAGTTCGGATTTTAAACATTTACGCCAACTTTATTTTA
>Ga0123354_10001822_pt1 | contig 26934 bp, 19 predicted proteins | sample TergutLab28metaG_2_FD_97872 | JGI IMG/M metagenome (GOLD analysis project Ga0123354, IMG submission 97872) | Labiotermes labralis P4 segment gut microbial communities from Petit-Saut dam, French Guiana - Lab288 P4 | ecosystem: Host-associated > Arthropoda: Insects > Digestive system > Gut ...
GAAAAATATTCTGCTTCAGAAAACCCAGAATATAACAAATATAATGATTTCCACAGTTCTAGCAATGTGGCGACTTGTATGCAATATATATTATTTCAACAACAACAACAACAACAACAACAACAACAACAAGGGCTACATATTTCACCTTTTTACTGTTACCAGGTCCCAAATATCAAATGCACAGAAGTAATATGAAAAATATTCTGCTTCAGTAAAACCCGGAATATAACAAATATAATGATTTCCACAGTTCTAGCAATGTGGCGACTTGTATGCAATAGGTATTATTTCAATAACAGTGCCCACAAAAGAACTTACAAAATAATATGTTCAGTAATGTTAATTTAAAAAAAATAATGGAAAGGAATAAACCAAAATTTATTTCAGTACACTTAGCATTGCACAAAAGCATTATAATCTCCAATTCCACTGTTAAAGTGAAACACTAAAAAGGGTTATGAATCTATATAGTACTCACATAATATGAATGCCAATAAAATATTATTATTACCAACATATCAATGACACAGGAGTTAAAATTGAAGAGTCCCCCCTTACCAAAAGGATAACAATAGTATTTGATCTTGTACATCTTCCATGCTACAGCCTAATACACACAAATTATGCCACCAACTAGTTGCACATATAGGAGCTTAGTATGATAAATATAAAAACCCTGCACAAATAGTTGGTAGTGAAATTTGTGTGGATAGCAGTAAGTCTTGCCAGTTTTGGTGCGGAATCTTTCTTCCATCTAGTATGCTCATACTCTTTACCTGATACGTGGGGCAGTGGACCTTTACCACATGTGATGTCCTGCAATTCTCATTCCATTGGCAAAGAAAATTCCTAATAAATTTAGATTCCAATTACAAATTTAAAAAAAAACTGTATGATGGTTTAAACACAAATATTTTGCAACAATTACACAGAGCATCCCACTGAAAATACTCCAAAAGAAGAGAGCATACTATACAACACCATACATGACTGATGAAGAACTACCTGAATCCATAATTAATCAGTTATCCTCCATAATGCGTCATCACATAAAGAAACTGTTGGATTCAGCAGGACTGTTGCATGTCACTTGGCAAGATCAAAATTGGATGTGATAAAGCATTTTTTGGGGACAGAATAACTTTTAACAGGTTGTGGCCACCTAGACTCCCAAATATAACATCCCCTGACCTACTCTGTATGTTTTCTTAAAGTAAATCCAGGAAGAAGTAGCTGAAAGTAATCACTGAAAGTGCTAGAGGTAACATCTTGGTGGTAGGCCTTACAAATGTCTCTCAAGACATCATCAAAAGGAAAGATAAAAATATAGCCAACCAGGAACATACCCAGCGTTTGTGAACACCCACTTATCTTCCATGTTCAGTGAGACATGGGATACAGTGTTTATAACTTTGGTACATTTTGAAATGGGGCAATCTGTAGATAATGAGATGCACTTAACATTTCTGAAAATTCAAGAAAGCTGCTGTTATTGAATCACATCAAAACAGGTACTGGCAGAAGTACTGAAAAGTGGCAAGAAACGAGCAATAATCATAATCACATAAACTAGAAAACTGAAAATATAAGTCATTTAAGAATATTACCCATTCTTCCAACTTCCAGTAATATTGTAAAGAATTATTGCACACTGACTTGTTATTTTGCTCTGACTTTCATATTACTTAAAGTCACAAGTTAATATACCAGCTGAATTCTAAATGAAATAAGTAAAGTAACACTGTGGTACAAGATCCAATACTAAAATCATGAATAACAAATAATTAGACTAACCTACAAATTAAATTAAAAAGACGTTTTGTTTTTCCACAACACAGCCATTACAAATTTTGACAACAAACTTTTCGTTACCGAAAATTCTTCCATAAGATACGGTGAAAAACTGAAAACTGATATTCAGGCATAACAAGAAATTTATGCAAAAGATACATTATGCTAGAGTTTAACGAAGTTACACAAAACACTGACTTTCTAAGCCAATACTATGTACAGGGTTAGTGCATGATCACATTTCATAATTAATACTGTGCATGCCTTTGGTGCACTGGCTCCAAATGACAAAAATACCCGTCAGCAGATCAAAAGTTGAATCCCCCTATTTCTGAATGATACAACACAGTGTCACAGGGAATAATGACCTTCAGTTTCAGACAAATGTAATGTCTCCCAGCATCGCCTAACAGTTCCAGTTAACTACACATGTTTTTCCTTGTGTAACTAAGATACAGCAGAAATACCCAAATAAGGAGCCTGCTTCCTTTTCATTGCCATTTGCAAAAGCTATGTAAAATGAACACATAACACAGAAAGTTATGAATGCCAATCACCTTTATAATTCAGCACAAGAACAACTACCATATTGTAATGAAGTTTGGTATTTTGGGGTTAACAATAAAAAATGTCAAGCAAGTTTAATTTTGGTCCATACAGAAAATGTATGCAAGCTAACACCCAGCTGTATATGAGTATAACTAATACTTCATTTTTCTCAGATATGCAATAATAAACTTGTATTTAAATAAATAAGCAGTACACTTTTCCAGTCTTGTTTCTCAAAAAGCCTGTCAGTGAAACATGAGTGGACAGTGTGACCACTGTATGTTGAAACTTAACCACTTTAATGATTTTTGAAATGAGAACCAAATATTTGGAATACACTAGCAATAACTATTTAAGCACAACTATTATGTATGTGTCAAGGGCACATAATATGGCCCCTAATTACCTACAGACACCCTCTTTCACTTTATTGTAAGGTTTGTAGAGCCAAAAAATGTATCAATACGCATTATAAGATCATCATTCCATGTTTCTGTGCTCAATTCCAACAATTACAGTGGTCATAAAAATACAAGCGAATGCATTTACATCTGTTTCTGACATATGGCATGAATGTCACCAGTGACCAGAATCTTCATACAGTCCTGCCCATTGTAACAATGGCCTCTGCTTTGTATGTTATGATAAATGCATGCTGGCACTGAAAGAACAGTACCATCACAGGACTCTAAAAAAGGTGTATGTGCACTCATCACAGATCTGAAGGAGTGACAGAGCTCTTAAATTCCCAAATTTAGGATTATCCCCACACAAGTGTACCTCATGAATCTCATATTGGTAACAACATCACCACTTTTCACATAAAATTAAACGTCACTCACATCAGACTACACTTACTTCTACACTTAACAAGCTCCGTAAATTGCAGTGAAGTTCAGGAAAATAATTTGAACAGACCTATTACATTCTCAAATTATTTAGACATAACAAGACAATATCAACACTCCAAGATGCACCCCCCTTAACAGCAAACCCTTCTGTTAAAGCGAATTCCGACAGCTGCGGTCTTAAGCAACTAACAGACTACATTCATTCTAACCTAACTTAAAACCATGCTTACTAACTTCTTGCAGCCATGTGACTAGCTACGGTTATGTAACAGTAAAATGCAAGTATGTGGCAATATACTTCAACATACACACACACACACAAATACTTATTTTTAAAATATGAACCCCTGTACTCACCTCTGTCAAATTTCTTTCCTTCTGGATCAATATCCTTCACATTAAAAATATCTTCAAATAACACACCCGCCATTTCAAACCGGTACCAAAATTGCAACTAACCTGTCGGAAGTACACATAGAAATCAATTTATCCACACTTTCTTCATATATTAACTGATAACTTTAAGACAAAAATTGATTCACTAATATCATCAATAAAGTAGGTTTTAAATATCTGTTGTAAATATTTTACGATATTTCTTTGTTTTGTTCTTCAAGAATATAGACCGTGTAGTAATCTCATTAGTTGTCCAGCATTAACATGGCGACTATTCCGCCTCGTAAAATTCCCACACAAACCAAAATATCGAAACCTCATTTATCTCCGTTACAGATATTGTTGCAGATGGGCTTTCCTAAGCACAGAGCGTAAGCATTTCTTTATGAGTTGCGACATACGCCGTCGATACATCTTATCAAGTACTTTACAGTAAAATCCTAACCTAGTTTCCCATAACCATCCTTTCGTTTGGGATTGCGTAAATTTTATGTTTATTCCGTGGACGCTGACATTAGACATGCTCAAGTGGTTTAGAGTCAAATGATACGAAGGTGTTGTTAAGTGTAATTTCGTTTTGCTAAACAGGCAGATTTAAGGATTGGTTTAGTGTATGTAGTGACTGGTGTGCATGAATAAAAGAGCCGACCCATGAATTCACTATTTTGCTGTGTGTCAGTTATTTTGGCCGACTGAAATATGAAATTAACACATCGAGTTTTATTTAAAAGTGCTTTGAATAAAAGGCTTACTTTCATGGAATAACAAACGAAATTTGTTTCAGAGAGAAGGCCTTGGCTGCCACAGGAAACAGAGGTGTAATGCTTGCATCAGATTGGTTATTAGCACATGTAAATGATCCAACTTTAGATGACAACTGTCCTCGTGAATACATCTTATATGCATGCCCAACTGGTCCATTCCTAGAACAATTGCAAGCATTTTGGCAAAGATCGTTGTCTCAGTGTGGTTGGAATGGTGCTCACAACTTTATGCCTCATATCACATTAGTTTCATTCTTTAAGGTAATGGCTAAACAGTGATGTAAAGCTTATTTTAAAATTACATGCCTATGAAATGTCATGTTGACAGTTAATACAATGTTTGCTGTTGATATGACACAATGTCAGTTAGGAACAAGGTTAGCACCCCCGTGACAGATCTGTAACAGGAAACGTGGAGTGACAGCTGTTAAAAGTGGTACACTTTTAGTTTGTCATTCTGAGTTTAAATTACATCTAATATGAACAATTCAGTGACCAGAAACTACAGGCTTGCAATAAAACGTCTATGTATTCTACAAAGTATGTGTGTGATGGGTTCTGAACACTATTAGCTGGCCATTTATCCCATCCAACATGTGTATTTTCTCGTTCCTTATAAATATTAATACATATGCACATGAATTGAAGTGCATATCACATTAAAGTCCATAAGACACTAGAAGTGAAGTATGGTACTGCTTTGTTAAAGGTGTTTAGGATGTTAGTCACTTATTCAAGAAAATGCTACGATGATAATTTAAAATGGATTAGAAACTACTGCTTCCTATTGTCAATTTATATTAAACCAAAGGTTTAAAAACATAACCTGCTGTCCACATTTCATTACATGACTTATCTTGTGTTAATAATGATCCATTGTTTACAAGCATTAAACTGTATTCACAAACAAGAATTAAAGTAAGCTTGAAATATTCACAGTTAGACCTATGCAAGAAAGCACATACATGTACAAACACTATGTTATTTCACAGGCACCTGATGACTGTGCCCAACAGCTGGCCAGAACACTGAAGCATGTTGTTGAATTACAGCGTGTGAATCTATGCGAGACACTGAGATTAGAAGCCTATATTTCCCAGAATTTTATGGGTTTCTTTGTTGCTGAAGAAAATGCAGATCTGCTTAAGAGGATAGCAATGCAATATGTGAAAGAAGCATCAAATGCAAGTGAGTTTGTAATGTCTTCAGATAGGATTACTGGTTACTGGTACTTTTGTGCATGGGTTGTGGGAGAAATATGGAAGGAAGCAATTAGGCACCTTAAACTACTAGTAGATGGTAGTGACTGAATCTGATGTGTTGGTGAGTTGCCTGGTTTGTAGAGGCAGAACCCTGATTCCAACTTTCTCAGTTACCTCCCATTCATTGTTTAATCCACTTGTAAATCAACATTTTTATGCTGTTCACTTATTAACCATGAAGACATAGTGTCAAGAGGGTAGTTTTCTGTATTCAGTTGCCATCTGCTGGTGCAAATATAAATCTGCCTGTTAACACTTAGAGTGTTGAAGTGAGAGTTCTGATTTAGGAATTCATATTCATCTTCCTTTGAATATTATTTTTCTGTGCAAAAGACTATATTCTATTATGTTTACATATGGTAGACTAATTTATCTGTGGCTTTTCAGTAAATGAAATGAAGTAATTTTTTATGTAAAAATGGTCCATGTGTGAATGGTTAAAACTGATTTTCAAATGGCAATTTATGTCATGTCTTAGTTCATATTTTACTGTTAGTCTGTTGTCTGCAGTTCAAAAAGTATGGGAGAAAACATGTGATCATTATCTGCATACAAAATGGAAAATGCAAAGATGTCATAAAATAGGTCAACACCATTTATGCACCATTTTTCCTATCCGGTTCTCTCACACTATTCCCAACATCCATCATCTGAAACATGATTTCTTAACTTACAGATAAACATCCCTTGCATGGTTTTTTGACAGTTTTGGCGAACAAGACTGCTTAAGGATAGAGGTAGGTTTTCTTTCAAGTAGTTTCCCTTAATTTTCTCAAAACCATTTTTTTACTACTTGCTGTGTCATCAAGTTAGGCAATTTACTAGGCACTGCAGCACAGTGCTTGGCACTCCTGCATCATATTCAGGAATATTTCACAAACAGGTCTCTGGAAACAAAGTCATAGCAGTACACTTGTTGCATGAAACATGGAGGAAATGACACTACATTTTGTATGCGGTCATGCATTCCAGAAACGGGCTTGCGGAAGTATAACTAGGTGCTGAGGAACTGTAATTACCACAATATAAAATCATTAATTCTAGTCTCTAAGTTTTTGGTTCATAATAATTTAATTTGCTAATATGAATATATAGTGCAGCTGTAATCAGATACACAACCAACATCAGACACAAATATGATTACTCCTTTTTGACAGAGACCATCCCATTGTGTAGTAACAAATTTGTATAATGTATTATATACCATCAATACACAACAATATATCAATACAGTGATATAATATATACAGTCAGGTCACATTACAGCAACATGTTTCGACCATAAATGGTCATCTTCAGGCCAATAGAGAACATTTTTAAGGTACAATAAAGCGAACACTCAATGGGATCCCATTTCGTTTACTATAAAAGTTAAAATAATGTATGATGAAATTCTTATTTATAACTAAAACTTAAAAAGACGGTAATCAAGTAAATTAGTAATCTTCATGTTACTATATCGTTGCGGACCTCTATATGGATGCTAAAACAATAGTACTCTATGCATCGAAAACCAAGTGAAAAACGTATGTCATTACAAATTGTAACGACATATTTTTTTCACTTGGTTATCGATGCACAGATAGAGTACTGTTGTTTTACACCCTTCTCAAATACCAAGGTTCTACTAATTGAGTTCCTGCATACCAGCTGTGGTCGGATCTCGCAACCTTCCATTGTACCAGTACATCGAAGTCTTTACTTCCTAATCATAATATGTCAGACACCCACGGGACTAGAATAATCGACCTTCCACAACAATAAACTGAGTTTACCAATTCACTACACGCATTTCAAGCTACGTACGTGTGATCACTCATAAAATTAACCATGAACTACATTGAATAACTCACCATGGGAACATACGGTGGTCCCACAGTCAGCCAAGAATAAGTTAAATGAATAACGATAGCTATACAACAGTTCCACAATGTACGCAACCGACTGACTTCTACATAATACATATGGGACGCAGTGGTTACATACTTCAATTGCAATGGTAATGACTTGTTTTTCACTTGGTTATGGATGCATAGATAGAGTACTATTGTTTTAGCACCCATGTAGAGGCCCACAACAATATAGTAACTTGAAGATTGTTAATTTACTTGATTACCATCTTTTTAAAGTTTTAGTTATAAATAAGAATTTCATCATACATTATTTTAACTTTTACGGTAAACAAAACGGGATCCCATTGAGTGTTCACTTTATTGTACCTTAAAAATGTTCTCTATTGGCCTGAAGATGACCGTTTACAGTCGAAACATGTTGCTGTAATGTGACCTGACTGTATGTATTATATCACTGTACTGATATATTGTTGTGTATTGATGGTATATAATACATAATACAAATTTGATTACTCCTATTTTACTGCTTTAAAGTAAAACTTAATACGGATTTAGAAGTGGTGTGTTTGTTATTCCTTTACAGTAATTAATGATAATTATGAACATCTTGATGCCCTCTCTGCTTGTTTCCCATGGTGCGCTACTGCGACAGATAGATATGTACCTCGAGGAGTCAAATGTAAGAAAGGATTGCCCTAATCTATGTGACACACCATAAATGTTGTTCTGCAGCATGAATAAAGTTTCTAAGTTACATCATTAGATTTGTTTGCAATGTTTTTATGTCACTGGAAAATGGATACCAAAGTACAGTCTTGGTTTTGAAGGGAAAACAGGAAAACTACAGAATTAAAGAAATAATTTTACTGTGGAGTGTAAGATTTCAATGTTTTAAACATCTTTGTATATTATTTAATTACATATGTTGTAAGGTTTGTTATTCCTCTTTTCCCTGGATGCTAGTAAGAAGCATGAAATCATTTCTATGCTGTAGATGTCATTTTATGGCTAAGCTTTTGCTTGTTCCCTTACAGCCCCCTAATTAGAACATTCCAGTGTTCTCAATATGCAGTTATACTTTGATTGCATTCACTACAAGAATTTATGATCATGCAGTGTGTTCCATTATAGAAACAATTTAATGTGCATGACAGCTTGTATGTTATGAATGGGGCTCAGTGCCAGCTTGAATATAAAATATATACCATTTTCACTGTTTGTCAGCGCTACATTACATGGGACAGACTTCAGAAGGATAAAGAAGTGAGCAGTGAATGTTGCTGGATTATGTTGTAGTTTACATGGTACTTATCACTAATCTGAAAGCTCAAGTCTTCCCATCCTTCACTGAATAATACTCATGCATATATCCAAAGAGTGAGCCAATAGATTTTAGTTACAATTGTTTATAGAACTTGAAGTCCACCATCCATAACCAATTCTGTTATTTATCAACATACCTAAAGGCTGCAACGAAATAAATACAGCACTCGGGAAGAAACATCAAGGTATTAATGTTGTCAACCTTACCTTAATATGTTCCATATCTGTGCATTAAAGTAATAAATGTGCTTGCCAGAATGCATTTGTTGGTTCACTGTATATGTGTAATTTGTCAATGTTTATTTATTTACCATCTCCATGAAGCAAGGGGCAGCATCCTTCTTGAGAAGCCAACAGTCACTCAACTGGCCAAGAAATTCCTCGCCTTATGTGCAGCTGAAACGTTCATGACCATGTTCATCTTGAACTGAGCACAGTTAACACTCATTATTCATTCCAGTATTATCCTCGCATATAGCCCTAGGTACCCAATGTGGTCTCTTCCCTTCAAGATTTCAAACAAAGTACCATTGTCTCATATCTCATATTTATGTCACTGCTGCCTGATTTGACCATCCTTACATTTGGTGAAGCTCAGGCACACACCCATCATTTTTACTTGGGGGTGGGGGTGGGGGTTGCTGGCCCTGAGACTATACACAAAATTCATGTGGGTAAGAAGTGTTCGTATACTGTGTGTGTTGCATCACCATGAAAATTTAGTACAAATAATTTATCTGAATTTTATATTGTAACATATATTGTGAATCACATATTTGAAGCTTAATATTTTATAATTGTACAATGGCTTGGTTGTCTTTGTAATATGTACTTAGAAAAATCACCACCCTCAAGATGGCCACACAAGGTGACTGAAACATGTAGGAAGTTTACAACAATAATAATGTAGTAAATTCATATCTTTTCATATTCACTTGATGGTTTTATTTTCACAGTGAACCACTATATGCATTCAGCAGATGCTTAGTTTGAATCTAAACTTTAAGATTAACCATCATGGAAGTGGTTCTCTGTCCTGGGAAAACACTGGCCAGTACATTAGTTCCTCTTACATCCTTCTGACCTCACTACTTGTAATAAAAGATCCATTAGAGCATGAAACATAAGATACAACCCCACCCTTTGCATTTCTTACATTTCTATGGAGATTGAACATCCAGTTACATGAATACTGTGTCTATGTTCAGCATGTTTTCAGTGCTTGTTTACTTGTATATATTGCATGTTTCAGAACACAATGGTAAAGTTACAGTACTTCATTGTCCTAAGTCACACTGGGCTCTCATGTCATACACTAATGTGCTGCGTACCACACTACTTTTCGTGTGCTTGATTTCAAAGCTCTTATCTTACAAAAACAAGGGCAACACAGCTGAATTCTATGACCAGGCTGTTGAAAACTATGACACCATGTCAGTAAGTACACAACTGCCCAGATCACTGCTACAACACCGAAACTCCTTCAATCCATCATTAGATAATCTGAAAATCCTGACAGTCCAGCACTTGAGCAAAGTAGTCCTAAAACCGTAAGTTTTGCTTTGTACAACAAAAAAGTTTCATCAACAAACAGGCCGATCTCACAGACAAGTTCCCGAAGAGCTCCAAGAGTGTGCATGTGAACCATTCTGACCACCTATCTCCTACGCCATCACTTCAACTACAAAGACCCAGAAAACACAGGACTCTGATGACCCTCAACCAGCAGGAAGAGGAGATATCCACATGGAATACTATTCTGATTAGTTATGCAGCCCAAGTATAGGAGCAGTAACAAAAAATTACGTGCAAGAACATAGGTCAGTATAGGTACCATCTGAAAATCCCGCACACGTTCAGTAGGATGGGTGCTGGAGTAACAGAATCTTATTGTATTATGGATTGGACTGATACACGACTTGTATGATACTTACACAGTACTTATTGAATTGTAGCTATTACCCTAGAGCCTCATGTCAAGTCACTTCACCTGACGTTAGCATACCAGTTTGCGCCTGCACAGTTTACTGCCCTTAAGACACTTGTGGAAGAACTAGACTCCTCTGCACCAGCCACTTGGGAGCTCCGCCTGTACTCTCGAGATACAAGAGTCACTTCTAAACAGGTTGGTTAAACCACCACACACTGTGAAAACAGTTAACTAAAATGACACTCAACAGACAGTTAAGATTAACCAAGCTGATGGAAGAATATCTCAGGAAGGTTAAAGCTTCTTTTCAGCAAAATATCCAAACAGCTACAAAGTATGAACATAAAGAACTTACCCTTATAATGTAACGAAAAATATACGTACAAATGTGTGTAACCATATTAATTACAAATAAAAATTAATGAATCTTCTCAATATCATATTGAAGGAACATAAGTGCCATTGTACCTAGGCATCATGCCTTGTCAAATGTAACTACTTAACTAGCTACATGGAGCAGTCCACCAGAAATGGGTACATCCTGAGCTGGTCAACAAGTCTCACTTTTGTGGAAAAGGGATGTTCATTGCTGTTTTCACAGAAGTGCAACATCCCATTTAATGTCATTCTCCCAACTAATCTTAGGTGATCCCTTCCCCTTATATTTTCCAACTCAAATTTTCTAGGAAACTTCCAGATGTATGCCATGCATTCCACCTGCCTTGTCCTTCTTGATTTGATCATTAATAATGTTTAAGAGTATAAATTTTGAATCCCTTCATTATGCAATTTCTTTATATTCTTGTTAATGACTAAGATATAAATTGCTGACAAGATGTCAGGCTTGACCTCGGAAATTTCTGTTCCATTCTGCCATTATAACTTCATCTATTTCTAACATATTGTACCTAGCAAAATATAACACAACTTCTAACAAAATAACACATTCATTCATGCTACAGGGTTTTCCATGACTAGATGATAAGAATGAATCCATTTCATGGAACATAACAGTTCATCAATGTGTTCACAAAAGCCTATTCCTTTTATCTTAAAAGCATTTTAATAATCAAATCATCAGATTATCTAAAACACAGTATTTAAAATGGATGTGTAATTCTGCTGAAGGCTGTGCCATGTGCATCAAGTCCCATAGCCATCTGAGGTTGAAAAAGAATTGTGTTTCAAATGTGAGGACTGGATGAAATGAAGTGAAAAATGAAAAATACTGAGCCACCATCAGATAATGAAATGTGATTTGTAATTATGAAAAAAACCACATGGTATCTCAGACTTCTTGCATGCAGGTCCATAAGGTGTTGTACTCACGTATGCCAAGAGAATCAGATGAATTAGAACTGAGGATTGGTGACTACATCTTTGTGAGCAGTGAAGCCCTTAATTCTTCACCTGATGGTTGGGTGGAAGGCACATCATGGCTGACAGGTATGTCACTCACAAACAGCTCACTTACATTCTTTATACCTCAATCATGACTAGCTGTACCACCTGGCTCAGCACTTAATGCACATAACAGATTGTAATGTGGTTGACAAACTGTGCACTTCAACTTTCTATTGACTCCCTATACCATCCTCGTCCCTGTTTTTACCATTTTCCTTAACACTCAATAATTCAAAATGTCAGAGTATACAAGGAAAGTCAAAAAGTAAGGTTCCCTATTTTTGTACTGGGAATGTAAACAAGTTACAGTGACTGACTCATGAGTCAGATATATGCACATATGCAGTCTATTTCTGGACAAAGTTGCTCTGTCTGTAGAGGCACTTACCATAGTAGCAGATCAGAGAGTCAAAGCCGTGGTGGTAAAATGATGCGTTCGTTAGATGCAGCCATTGCTTGACCTCAGCTTTGAAGTTTTCTTCAGTTTGGAACTATTTAACGTTTCATTTTGAGAACTGAGGTTCTCACTGTAGTGAATATTAAGATTACAGTCTTCTGGGATGTGACACCTTGAGTCTCCAAAACAGTAGTCTGTATGTACCAGGCTACACAAAGTCATGTTGTATAAAACTGTAATCTTAATTAAATCTCTCGTGTATCTACAAAGTAATTCTGAACACATGTATGATGTTTTCCAGGCTGTAGTGGTTATTTACCAGAAAATTATACAGAACGGACAGCAGAATCTGATGCATGGACTCTGCACAGGTGATATATCATGAATACTGTACAGTTATCTGCAAACTGTTACTCTGTCCTTGTAAAATGCAAGCAACATCATTGGCAGGTATTGCCAATCATTTTTCAGCTTCCTGGTGGATATTATGATTATGTAAAACCATCACATGATGATAAATAATGATACAACTTGAAGAATAAGGAAAACAGTTTTGAGACAATGCAGTCAGCCTTTGCACAGAATGATACAGAAGAACTTAGTCAAAAGAAATGACCATTCTTTGTAATTTTACATAACTTGTTAACCTTCTGCAAATAGAAGACTGTTGTTGCAAGGCTAATAAACAGCACAGGTATGACATTACATAGGAACATATTTGTTTTGCCATATGCGAAACTTGTATACCAGCCATCAAAACATTTGAAATAAAGGTTGTAATGTTCATGACAGCTATATTTTCTGTTATAAGCCAATTTGCAGCATGGTATGCCACTTCTTAAGAAAAAAAAAATATGCATTTTATATCAGTTTCACATATAATAGGCTTGGTACTGGGCTTACAAGGCCTATTTATTGTTGATATCCAGTGCATTTAATAAAATTCCATTGATTATTTTGGAGATGACTTCACAGTTTCAGCCACTTGCACTTATGACTCAGTACCATCAGCATAATAATTTCACACTACATTCTACAGACTGTAGTTTTTATCAGTACAGGCAGGTCTCATTTTATGCGATTTTGCTTTATTTCAACTTAAAAAAATTTACACCACTTTTTGAATTTATGCAGTAATTTTGGGTTTAACATGCTTTGGCAATGACAATCCCTAGCCACATGTCTTATGTTGGAGGGTAGCAGAGAGTGATGTCCCTGTCACATGATCAGTCACATGTGAGGAATGAATATGTTGGTGATAAAATCATGTGGCTGATGTAGTTCCACCTGCAACGGCATGGTCATTTGTTACCCAAAATGAGTGAGATACATAAATCAACATCACCTAGTGCAATCGAAGTGAAAAATTGGTGAAAGACAATCAGTACTGAAGAGAAATTAGACATAATAAGCTGACCTGAAAAGGGTAAATGAATTGTTGACATATGCTGTAATGTTAGATTCACTCAACGTAGCATATATACAGTCCATGATAATGTTGATGGAACTGGAGAACATGCTAAGTCAGGAACTAAAGCATTTGTATAGCAAGTGTGTTTATAAAAAATATGTAACAAAACACAAAATTTAATACTTTATGGATGTATTGTACACTTTTATTGCATTGTGAATAAATAAATATATTGTATTAAAATGTATATATACTTTATATACAGCATAAATATACTTTACAGGTCCATATATCCACTAGTGGTACAGTCATGCGCTATATAGGATGAGGTTGTCAGTCCCCTGACCCCCAGGAAATCTGTTTTATATGGGAATTTTTTGTTCAATTTGCACAATATTTTGTAACAGTGTAAACTTGGTGTGAAATAAGACCTGACTATACTGTTTTGAAATATTTCCTTATTTCAGTACTGTTATGCAATATTTCCAAAACAAGTTATAATGAATTTTATAGAACAGTGCCACTGGGCAAGCTGGGGAACTCAGAAGATTTGGAAGGAGGAGACAGTGTCGTGTCCTTGCTTAGGCAGTTGGCTGCAAGTGAAAATAAGCAGGAAGGAAGCATAGGGGATGTGCTTAGCAGCAACAAAGCATCTGACGCTACTAGTGACTCGAGTGAGGAAAAGCAGCCCTCATCAGCTATGGCAGAAGTGAGTGCATTGAGAGTACTTTGAGTACATGAGTTTATAAATTGTGAGTCCATTATCTGTACACATTTCAACATGTTAAATTTACATTTGTTTTGTGAAAATACTAAACAGTAGATAGGTATGGTCCATAGTACAATACATACTTACCTACATTTCACTTCACTTTCATTTCTTGCAGATAAATGTGTTATTGCAAATTTAATTACAGATAGCACATTGCATGGAAGGATAAATTACATTTTGTGTTTTGTTAAATATTTTTTATAAACACACTGAAAAATGTTCTGAATGATCAGTGTATGTTGTAATGATATATATATTTTTTATGTCATATACCAGCTGTTTGGTTTTTGAGAAAACTGATAAAGTTATACCACAACAGTCTGAATCACACTAAATCTCACACAAAAGACTTTATTGTAGCTCCTGCAACACTATATTTCACTGAAATGAATATAATAGTTCCATGGCTGATACTTGTGATGAAACTAAGAAACATTACATTTCCTGTATGTAGTTGCTTCATGCACTCTGTGCATAGAATCCAGAATAAGTGTAAACAGTGTTACTTAATATTAAACATAACAGATCTTATAAAATATAAGCAAAATACAGTCAAACACAACGCAATTAATGATTTTATGAAGATGTATTCCTACATTGTTTTTTTTTTTTAATTATGTTTTGGCTCTAGTTATGAGCCATAACTAGAGCCGAAACATGTTGTTGAAAGAAACAATGTAAGAATACATCTTAATAAAATCATTAATTGAGTTGTGTTTGACTATATTTTGCTTATATTTTATAATTCTATACAACACTATGGGGATGTCTCACCTGAAAGTCATAACAGATCCATAAATTACTACAGTGTAACTACATGAAACCTTATTGGTAAATATCTGTCTACACCTGCCTGATAATTGAATTAAATATATTGGCACAACCATTACTGAATCGCAGACTATATAAAATGTACAGTTAAAACAGCAGTGTTAAACAGGGAAATAAATTAAGCCACAACCATTACTGAATCGCAGACTATATAAAATGTACAGTTAAAACAGCAGTGTTAAACAGGGAAATAAATTAAGCCATACTTAATAAAAACCAGGTCTCAATACACGGTAACCCTGAACAGAATACTGATGCAGACAAGACAAACATGAAATACGCTACTGGTATGTGAAGCTTATGCAGTGTGCAAGGTTTGGAGAAGGAGGCAATGTGCTATTTCTTGCAGTTGAACACTAAAACCCAGTGCCACCCCCTGACTGGAGGCTTCTGTCCATCCAGGCTGACAGTTTTTGCCATAACTTACAATTAAGCTCAGCAAGAAATATTTTAATGCAAAACATTTTTCAGTACCCAACACACAGATTAATTCTGCCTTGAAATTTAAGACATGCTGTCCAATAGTAAGAAGTAAATTTGTCTATTTTATATTGTTTATTTACTTATTCCTTATTTTCAGGTTAGACCACAAATTCAAAAATTAATCATACCTGAGCCAATCCCAGGTCCACGTCACATTTACATTATCAGGCATGGAGAAAGAGTGGACTTTACATTCGGAACATGGATTCCTTACTGTTTTGATGAGACAGGTACTGACAGCTATTTCAGTGCAATATTATTCACACATACACATTCCCAACAAATAAAATAACTTCATGACATGTATCTTCCTCAAAAAGTTATGTTCATCTGCTCCACAAATTGCCTTTTATGGGACTCAATCATATGCACAGAGTTTATATTACACCACAATCGAAGCCATTTGAATCCAGTCCATAAAATCATATATTATTTATGTGAGACTCGTTTTAATATTATCTTCCTTGCTACACTTACATATCCTGAAAAGGCTCTTCCCTTATGGCTTCCTCACTAAAACTACACACTTCTTATTGGCCCCATGCATGCTGCATGCCTCCCCATCTCATTTCTTTGATTCGATATAATATACTTGTCAACTATGTACAATGATGACAGACTAACACAACGCAAAGTCTATATAATTAATTTAATGTATTACACGTATACTACATGTAAGACATTAGATTATATGCAAAAGAATTTGTATTGTTCTTATAATAAAACCAACTAGATGGACAAATTTCTCAAATTTATTTTTGGAATAAAACTCTACATGTTTCGGACAGTTCCTCTTTCTATCACTGTACACACAGCAATGGTATATGTCATACAGGTTTTGCTGGTAGCTTGCGAGCACGATCAGGATGGAAGTCCATGGAGTTCCATCCTGATCCTGCTCGCAAGCTGCCAGCAAAACCCATATAACGTGTGTACAGTGAAAAACTCCTGATGATGGACAGAGGAAGTGTCTGAAACATGTAGAGTTTTATTCCAAAAATAAATTTGAGAAATCAGTGCATCTAGTTGGTTTTATTATAAGAATATATCATGATGCACGGTCATCTGAATGTCAAATTTGTATTGTGTAAGGCTGAACATACAGTCTGTCATTAATTAGCACAACAGGATGGCATCCATAAAGTACAATGATATTCTTACATACTGGACCTGAAGACATAACAGAGGAAAACTTAAATGTAAGATTTAAGTGCTCAGTTAACAGATTTTGAACTACATACTAAATGAGACATCAAAAAATATTAAACAGGTAATGTACTATAAATGTAATTCAGACACCAAATCTGTACTTAATACATTCCAACAAATAAAAAAATTGACCGTTTGCACAAAAATATGTATGTAAATCATCACAGTAATACTTGAAGCTAAATTTTCAACTATGAACCTGAAAATTATGGTATAAGACTGAACATCTAAACCCTTGTCAGAGTGTAATGAAGTAAATGTTCCTTATTGTGCTTAATGTAAATTGCATCTCATGAACAGGACAATGAATTTAATTTGTGAGACAAAAGAGTCAGCAATTAGCAAAATGGAATTGAAGAATTAATCACACAGTTGGACTCAAAATTAATCAAAACCACCCTAAATATTTGTGTGGGTGTGGGTGTGTGGGGGGGGGGGGGCAGCGAAGTACGTCCTCAACATCTCTTGAAAAATTTTCTTTGTGAATTCTTCGAAAATAATCTGCGCTGGATTTGTGCTTCTGAATGTCTACACACATATGTAAGAAGAACCAACAAATTAAACACTTTTTTCATTAACCCTTCAGCGTGCTCCATGACGAGCACCGCTCATCATGGCTTACGCTCTTACTCATTCGTCTATATCTCGACAACATAGGGAGCAAATGTAACCGGGCTGCTTCATGCTTGTTCGTGAAGGAGCTGGCTTTCTTATGGTGTGGGAGACAGTTACCAGAAATTATTTCATTTTTTCCTCTGCTCTCGAATTTTGGGTTTTCTTTTTGCAGTCGTGGAGTGATGAACACTGCTCGTCATGCTGCATGCTCTCACTCATTCGTCTATATCTCGACAACATAGGGAGCAAATGTAATCGGGCTGCTTCATGCTTTTTCGTGAAGGAGCTGGCTCTCTTATGGTGTGGGAGACAGTTACTAGAAATTATTTATTCATTTTTTCCTCTGCTCTCGAAGTTTGGGTTTTCTTTTTGTAGTCCCTAATTTCACAGACGGTTTTATGCGTCCCTCTAACAGTCAAATGAAAGAGGAAATGAATGTTATCGCTATCATCACGTACCTTTGAAATGGTGTATGACATCACCCTTATATATCAATAGACTGTTTGTTCCTTCACCGCTGTTTTCGGGTCTGGATTTCAATTGAAGCTGCAGTCTGTTGCAATGATGGCGTCAAATAGGAAGTGTTTGTTGGAGGATGAGATTGAACAAAGTTTGCTAGGGGAACTTACAGCTTCTGATCAGGGTAGTTGTAGTGACGATGATGACTCAAGTGGGACCGATGATTTGACTGTAGTTGAGGTAACTGGTTCGGAATGTAGTGATAGTGAAAGTGACGATGTGCAATATGCTACTGCATCCAGTGCTACATTTACGTGGGAGGACATGACGAACTATGTAGGGCAAAGGGAACAGTTTGTTGAAAACTACGGGCCTCAAAATGAAGCCCAAAATGAAACTCATTGTGCTAAAGTGTTCAAAATGTTTTTTTGATGACCAACTGGTGGAACTAATAGTGCGCGAAACAAACACTTACGCAGCACAAAAAATACAAGCCAGAAGTTTCATTCCATTACGTTCCAGAATGCGGGACTGGAAACCTGTCACTAAAGACGAAATGTATGTTGTGTTAGCACTTTTCATGCTGATGGGAATAATACAGAAGTCCACACTACGTTCATATTTTTCAAAATTTATATTTTGGCGACTCCAATCTTTGGTTCTTTTATTTCCATGGATCGGTTTGAATCAATCTGCAATTTTATGCATTTCAACAACAATGACCATGTAGGAACATACCAGGGACCATCTAAACTTTTCAAAATCTATCCAGTCCTCTCCCATCTCAACACAAAGTTTCACAGTTTGTACTTACCTGGGCAGAATATTGCAATAGATGAGTCTCTAAATTTGGAATCAAGTCATATGAACTATGTGAGTCAAGTTCGGGTGATGGCATTTTTCTTAAATCCTGTTGAACATTTAATGTTGATTCTATGTTCTAACAATTTACCACCCTTGTTTCTAACAAACAAAACACTGCATGCAACCCCAAAGCAAAGTAAATTCTGATAACTAACACAAAACTACTGAACCACACAATCACATGTTCCTAGAAACATTTTCTGTTGTCAGCTGCTATATAGAAACATTAATCTGCATATTTAACTGTCAAATCACATATATTATGTTTTCAGTTATAATATACATGACAATGCCCTATATCAGTAATTCTCAACTTTTTTGATCTTGCAATCCACTGCAGTGCACTGGATTAGAGGCAGTGGTGGTGGTAGCCACAGCAGCAGCAGTTGATATTGCCAACCCCCTCCCACATAGTAAAAACAAAGACATATTTTTACAGTTCTATACATTTCTGTATTAATCATCATTGGAAATTCTTATTTTTAAAATTTGATGTCCCCCCAGCCAACTGTCAAGTCCCACTGGTTGAGAACCACTGCCCTGTATCCTTCTTATTTTTATCATAGACCTCATATCTTACTAACTCTGGGCTTGATGCTGCAGCCACTTAACCCCAAGGGTAACTTCGGGTTAAGTCACTAGAGCATCAAGTTGATTAAACATTTCTATATAGTACCAAAGTTTAGAATGTATGAAACTTCACCTGTAGTCCTGCATTACCCCTTGTGGCATGCTGGTTATACCAGGGAGCATGTTTATTTTATTTGACACTCTGAACATGTATGTCCTGTATTTTCTCATACCGTGGACTTATATATTGCAGGAAAATACATGAGAAAGGACTTAAACATGCCAAAGACAGTTCCCTCTCGAATGACTGGACCTCAAGGTTTCTTCAAGGACTGTCCATTAACCAATGTTGGTGTGCTTCAAGCCACCCTGACTGGCGAAGCTATGAAGGAAGCAGGAATCACAATACATCATACTTTCTGCTCTCCATCTCTACGCTGCATACAAACCTGTGCTGGAGTATTGAAAGGTCATTTATGAATTTAGTTCTGTTGTACAATAAATGTAACTTTAAACAGAAAGTTTGTTTTATGTATTTACAGCTTATTTAGTGACACTACAGTAGCTGAGCTGCAGGGACTATACAGCACTAAATGAGAGGATGACTGCACTTGAGTAAAAAACATGGAACCTCTTGGCCACGAAATTGCTGTGTTCAGATAATCAATGAATGTAATGGTGTGGCACCTCCTCTTCTTTACAAGCTTCCAACTGTAATTATGCAAACTGTAAGGATAATGTTGCACCTCCATTCCAGGTTTGGGTCAAGCAGAACACCAACCTATAGCAATAGAGCCAGGTTTATTTGAATGGCTTGCTGGGTATCCAGATTCCCTGCCTGACTGGATGTCAATAAAAGAACTACAGGAAGCAGGCTATAACATCAAACCAAATTACAAGCCATTTGTTCGTGAAGAGGAGCTTCATGATCGACAGGAGAGTGCTGAACAGTTTTATATGCGCAGTTTCTACCTAGCACAGAGCGTCATCAGAAGCACAGCGGACAGAGGTTAACCCTTTTGTTAAACATGTTCCACTTACTTTTTACATCACTTGGTAAACTGTCTTGTTCCTCAAGGTGAAAACATTGTACTTTGTCTCATCTTTGCATTATGGTGTATTCCTTTCCCCTCAGTATGCAGGTTACTCTGGTTCTTCCTCTAGATACCTGTACTGTGTTTAACTGTCAGTTACCATTCTGAAGATTTGCCTGAACCCTCACAGCTCTGATTTTTATACAATTTCATTTAGTGATTAACCACAGAAGTTCCAAAACTTCTAACACTTGACCAATGTACACAGAATATCTTTCTTAAAACACAGACACAAATCATTCAATGAGAATTAATCTAGTTTCAGAAACTGTTTTGATGTACAGCTGTTCTAAAACGTAATGACACTCTACATGTTAAGACACACACACTGGGAACTGCTGGTTTAACTTTGAAAATCCATTTGATTGTTTTGTTCCTAATCCTCTATCCTGTAGTCATCCATTTTCTTTCAACAGCTGTCCTTTATCTGTGTGTTTCATATTTGTCACAAATTCCAGGAGGTAACATCTTGTTGGTGGGACATGCAGCAACACTGGATGTATGCACACGCCAACTTTGTGGAGGAGCTCCTCGCACAAGTCAAGCAATGACACGTCTCATCCAGAAAATTCCATACTGCAGTATGGTATGTGTTCAAGATGTCGGTGACAACAAGTGGGAACTAAAAGACATCCCAATCCCACCAGTCACCCACTCTGAAAACATGCGGTTTGACTGGAAAATGTTATTAACTTAGTATACCATGCAAAGTATGTAGAAACACTGCTTGATCAGCTGTGTTTACAGGGATGCAACTGTTAATATCCCAATCCTGCATTATGCTGTGTCCTTACTGAAACAAGTTCCAGTTGCGTGTAATTATTACGCAATGTATACAATAATGACCATCTGGTCCCACATCCTATCATGTGTATTTATTACATATATTTTTATAAAAGTTCATAAAATGAAGTTGCTTCTAAACTTTCTTTAATTTATTAACAAATTCTTTGGCCATTAAAAGGATTATGAATTCTAAGCTGCACTGAACAAAAACAAAATTAAAATATACCCCCTGTTCACTCTTTTCTTCTGTATCTGCTTCATAGAAAGAAATAGACTGTGTACCTCTAATCATTTCCCTGAGCACAGCAGCTGACACAGGAGCATGGGAAACCCACATCCACTGCGAATTTAGGGTCAGTTTTTCCCTTTCATTTCAACATACGAAATTTCATGCAGGGTCTCAAAAGTGTCAACCTCCAGCTTCTAAGTAGCCCTTGTACCTTCTGACAGTATTTCTGAACTCATGACAAAGTTTGTCTTCAGATATTGGCAATTTAGCTTTGAATACTGTAGTTCAGTTCTTGCATTAAATGTGGTTGTTCCCCTGGACTCTATATGTAAGAGTCCCCTGCAAATAATAATGGCACAGATTCAAATCTGGAAACCTGGGAGGTCACAGTCTACAAGTTATTTATAATTTCTTGAAGCAACACAGACCGTGTGAATTTGTGTGCACTGACTGCACATCAGACTCCAACTTCTAAGGTCAAGTGAAGGATACCATGAACTGCATGGGGATTCTCAGAACACCAATGTCTGTTATTCTTGCTGTTTACATTCCCATTTATATAAACCATACCTCATTCAAGAAAAGCACAAATTCCAGATCAAGAAATCCATTGGCAACTGATTCTTGAACCCTCTAATACCAGCTTGTTACTTCCCATTCGAAGGAAAGAGTCGTTGTATGGCTGTAATTTTATATGAACATACTTTAACAGCTCTCTTTCCATGTGAGCTGAGGATTTTGACAACTGGCACGAAGATTTCTTGGGGCTTGTTTCCACTTGAGTGCCAATATATCTTTTCAGTTGGAACACAATGTGTATTTTATTTTTGTCCAGCACTGAACTTGTCACTTAGATGTTCCACTGTACTGTATACTGTTCTTGTACATGACACTGCTGATGCAGGAATAGTTTTCACAAAGCTTTTGGCAATATTTTTTTCTGTGACGAACACTTCACAAACATCCTACAAATGAACACTAATTCTTCATCAGAATGCAGTTCTCAAACACACACTGTCCACTTGCAGTCTACAACTCATTACACACGTGAACCAAGTCCCTTTGGCCAGCTAGCATCATGTTTTCCTGTGCTAGTGAACACAATAACAGATACGGTCTGTACATACTATTCACATGTGTTTTCTTGAACATATCAGTAGAAACTCTTATTCCTCAAAATGACAAATGTTGACAAGGTCATCCAATACAAAATGAAATGCAGACAGGTGTTCTGATTATGTTCATATGGGTTGTTAAATCATATACCCTCCTAGAACAGCTACTAGTATTTCAAGGAACATGCTGCCCCCATCCATTGCACCCCTGATCAAACCAGGTGCAGACAACACCTCTGTTATCTCAGCTCTTCCATCATGCAGTATCCAAACATACCCCTTTTAAGGGCCCGTGTATCTGTACATTCTCTTTCTATTTTATTTTTTATTATTACATTCAATTAATTTGACTTTATACACTACATTTATCTAATTTTTAACATCTAGCTATTTATCTTTACATCTTTACTCCTCTAGTTTACTCAGTGCCTTTCTACATCTTGACTTTCACTCCAAGCAAATATACCAAAGCCCCTACCCCTACCACCCACCCCTATTGGCTTGCTAACCTCTCTGGTCATCCATTACCCATGTCAGTCATTGACATATCAGTGAAATTATGACTTTGAAAGAACATGAGTTATGAGACACCTCACTAGGGGACTAAGATCTCAAATGTTACAGAAAATCAGTCCATTGGTTTAATGAATTTGCGTGACTGTAATCTGTTCCCTTTCAAAATCTGAAACTAATAAATCTAAACATGGATATAGTACTTGGTAGCCTTACAGCCTGATTAAGATCTATTCTGTTCATGGAATTCCACACTAAGTCAGCGTTCACCACTCACTGTTACAATTAATGAACCCAAAGATTAAAAAATTTTCTGTATTTGAACCTCAAGTACTTACTAACAGAACAATTTTGCTTTTCTTTATATTAAATAATGTGGGGTTGCCTAACATTCACAACTGACAAAAAATACATAAAGATCATATACAATTTAAAAACTCCTCAAAAGGTAAGGCATTTGAAAACTGTGGCATGCCTTAAAAATTGTGTATGCACAGTGTATCAGTATGTCTTCCAGGCAATTATCACTTCCTTTTTCATTGTTGTTATCACTGTTACACCTTCTAAGAGAAAAGTGAGTCTAATGAATTTGTCAATAAAGAATAAAACACATTTTCCCTCGAAATTTGCCAGTGGGGAAAAGTCTTATAGTTGGGTAAATATGGTGAATATGAAGCCACCACCACCACCACCTCCTCCTTCTTCTTCTTGTTTTGTACATATGTATTATATTACACACTTCTGTAAACTGTGCTGTCTTTGTAGATGTGTTTACTGGTTGTACTTTTGAAGCTTAAGAAGTATAGAACATATGTGGACCTGTACTGCATACTTCAATCAGAATAAAATGTGATGTACTTCAGTGTCCTGGTACTGGAGTTCTGTGAAATTCACCTCATTTTTAAGTGCCATTATTTGTTCACGATGGTGTAATGGCACATGCTGTGTGGCATGAATAAATATGAATGTGTATATATATATATATCACAAGTGATAAGATAAAGTCATCAGAGCCTTAACATGCCATTCTAGTATTCAGTAATGGGACTGAGAAAAATCACAAAATTCCAGGAGACAGACTGTTCCAGCTAAGGCTCTAACAGTTAGGAACCTCCTCCAAAGGTGATTGACTGTCTTGCAGACATTATCATAAGTATCCAACAGGACCTCGTTCACAGTGTGGCTGCCATGCTATACATCAGCAGCAGTGAACAGCAACTTAATTTTTATGGCATTTATCACACACTTTGTCCTTGTCTGTCAAGTGAAGAAAAACACTAATCATCTATGGAGATGTTCCCAGATTTCTTCATGTGCATCCTATTTCCCACTTCTTCAAAATGGTAACATCATACAAAAAATTCCAATCATAATTCCTTATAAACTTCAGTAACTGAGAACAATGATCAACAGCAGATATAACAGGCACAAATTATAACTACTTAAGAAAGCTGTAAGCTGTTGTTTAAAAGAAACTTGAGCATGTCCTACTTGCAAATGCTGAAGTAATACTACTCTGAAAAGTGATCTAGCCAGTTCAGACTGGTCTAAGACTTGTATCAACATGCAATAAATCCTGGGAGTTGCCTAAGTGGCTTTCTAGTACTGCATGTTATCCTAGTCTATACATTATTCTTGGTCTGTGATTGAGTCACTGGTGATGATAGAGCTTGGCTTGTAAGTGATGTCACAATGTGTGTTTCCTTGATTCTGACAGAGCTTGGTCTGTCTGGTTTCTATGGCAAACAAATAAAAATCTTAGTCAGATGTGACAGCAACACCAGAAGGCAGCAGTCTCACGGAATTAACAAATGATTTTCTCTCAGTGTCCCAACGGTGATTTTAATGCTTGATTTGTAAGTGAAGTCACACCCATGTTATGGTTATAGGTTCAGCTGTAGTGATATCATCATCAATAAAAAATAATACTTATGGCACTGACATACATCTTAACACATTGAGAACGGGGCATTTAAATTGTTAAATTGCCTGTTCCCGGGGTTTAAACAACTTAAATCAACTTTTGTACTGTGTTTCTTTAAAAATTTATAACAAATTCACTATCTATATTTGTGAACTGAAGTTTTCAGGAAACACTCACCAAAGACCCTAGTAGTGCTGGAGGGTGTGATACCTATGGAAACATTCTCCCTTGTGGAGTGGCACTAAGCAGTGTATAGTGCGTGGAATACCAAGCGCGTGTTAAAAACACAGATGTATGTCATCTGTCTTGCACAGTTGTAATGTATAGACGCAAATCTGCGTCACCCGTCCACAATGTGTTAATATGGGTCATTCTGGTGTGTTCTGGTACAAATAGTTGTGTTCAACTGCTTCTTAATACCTAAATTGATACATACAGTCCATCCCTTAGTAACTCATCAGTCAGGTAAGACATCCGTGTTGTGTTGTATAGAATCATAAATATATATATATATATATGTAAAAATATAGTCAAAACACAACTTACATTGCTTGAAGCAATGTAAGAACATCTTATTAATAAAAAACTTTAAACAAGTTGTGTTTGACTATACTTTACCTATATATTTTATAACTCAGCAGTACTTACTGTTGTACAGTATATGCACAATTCAAATCTGGAGCTGTAACAGTACTAGAACTGGACCCATCATATGCCATGGTGACACAATATTCGAGTGCAAATCCACATGTACTATAATCATGTATGTCTTGCCACATGATCAAGTCACACCTGGTTTGTGACTGAATTACACTCAGGTTGCTATGGTTATGATAGACATAGTAACTCTGAAGTTGTAAAAAAGTGAAAAACACCCATCACGACTTGTGATGTTTATTTGAAGAACAGCACATACAGTATGCTGCATTAAAGTTTTTGTGAATTGCTGAAGTTCCTCCATTTCCTAGCCTTCAGAATATTATGGCTACCTACAGTTTATGCGGGGCTGGAATTCATCACATTCATAAATATTTTCCTTTTTTAACATTTAAAGGAAGAGAAAGACTGCCCAAAATTTCTGCAATGGATCTGCTTTAACACCCATGGCCTCTGGCACAAACAGTACAGCACCTTACCACTGACCATCATGTGTCCATGTTAATTTTCTATGCCAAGTTCCCATGAGCACATTATTCCCATTAATTTTGCAAAATTAAATGTTAAATACCTTTTTGTACAAACTACCAGTACATTCAACTGGTAAGGAATTATAACATATGAAAATCTCACTATTTTCAGATATTCCTAGCAACGGAGCTCTGTATCAACCTAATACTAACAAATACGCATTGCTTTTTGATCAATTTCTTATACTTCTGTAGTTGTTAGAAAAAGCCTAATTATCAATATTTATTAAAACCAACTAATTGCACATACTTGTCAAACCATTTAAAACCACATTATTGGATTAAAATGGATTTAAAATATCTCCTACATGTTTCAATCCCTCTATGGAATCATCCTCAGGGAGCATAA
>Ga0123354_10001823_pt1 | contig 26928 bp, 8 predicted proteins | sample TergutLab28metaG_2_FD_97872 | JGI IMG/M metagenome (GOLD analysis project Ga0123354, IMG submission 97872) | Labiotermes labralis P4 segment gut microbial communities from Petit-Saut dam, French Guiana - Lab288 P4 | ecosystem: Host-associated > Arthropoda: Insects > Digestive system > Gut ...
GTTTATTGATCTTTATTGATCTTTTTTTTAACTTCACGTAGTTTGTAACCCGATTATGTGCGACGGTGTAAGCAACCAACAAGATGCATCTAATTCCGTTTATTGATCTTTATTGATCTTTTTAAAAAATTCGGCTCTACATGTTTCGGGCGACAAACTCGCCCATCTTCAGGAGCACTTTTTGACTGTATATACAGCTTTCGGTACAATGCACAGATATTGCTGCTGACCGGTGATAATCACCGGTCAGCAGCAATATCGGCGCATTGTACCAAAAGATATATATACAGTCAAAAAGTTCTCTTGAAATGGGCGAGTTTGTCGCCCGAAACATGTAGAGCTGATTTTTTTTAAAAGATCAACAAACGGAATTAGTTGCATCTTGTTGATTGCTCACGCCGTCCTTCTAAAGATGCAAGGTCTCACAAGCGTCTAGTTCCTATTATGTGCATTTGTTGGTATTATGACTCACGTATGCGATGTGTTTAACAATTCCGATCCATGCGTTACTTTTTCATTAAACATTTCAAGAACAAAGGTATCTACGGATATGACGGGTTTTATTCTTCTCCGTAACGATGGTTTAAAAATATTCTGCTCCGATTAATAGGACATGTGGCTAGCCACGATGGAGATGCTTGCACAAACACATGTAGGTCTTCACGTAAAGTATCCGTTATCATCAGAATTAATCCAACTAGAACCCGTCAACAAATTTTTGTGGTAATAAAAAAAATATAACAAGTTACAGAATAAAAATATTCATTATTTACAACAACACACTGGCAATAAGACTTACCAAATGGAACAACTCCGCAAGAAGGTTTCACTAATCTAATTAATCAAATTTTCAAAGCACGGCGTTGCCGATCATTAACCCCACCCCCCCGCCCCCCCAAAAAAAAGTCCCGGTTCGACAAAATTTAATATAATCGCCGTTGTTCTGCTGCAATTTTCCTCACATAATAACGCTTTCAGTCATTTCCTACCTCACAGAAAAACCTCCATTGCGAAGACCAGACGGTTAATGCTGTTTTCGGAAACAATCTTTGCTTATTGAAGGAGAAGACTGACATAAGATCTTCACTCTGTGGGTAGAATGCAGTCTTTTACTGTCCAACCAGACGGTGCTACACGTAATTGCCACTGTGCTGTAAAGGGCTGCGCAGAGTAGCTTTGCGAACAGTCAGCTAAGCAGCGGTGCCATGCGTGATTCTCTTTTCACCCCTTCAGTAAATAGAAAGTACGTCAAGTTGCCTTGTCCCCAGGGTCATCGGAAGCGATCGGAGGCGTCACCCGCGCGACCCCACAACACCCACCTCTGCCGTACGATAACATCGCAGCGACTACAGACTCCATGCAGTGGCGGATTTCGAGACAACATGGTGTAGCTAAATCAGCATTACTCAGGCATGACATAAAATTAGTCACAAAAGGGCGCACGTTACTTTTTCTTGGCTACATTTACTTCCGCCGTTCTCTGTAATCGTACATTGCTTAACCTGTATCAGATCTGGGGTTGACGCGGTCTTTTTTTTACATGGAGCCTGGTATCAGCGCCTTGTAGGGACATGCTGCCTTCACCTTCAGGGTGGAACATGAAAGTAATACCTATCTCGAAAAATTGGTAACAACCTACCACACTGGGGGAAATCACGTTAAAGGAAACCATCATTGTATTTTGTAACTGATCTTCGTTAATTGTTTAAAATTGAGAACAGGCAATGATCACCAATTTCGGTGACTCGGCAACAGAAGTTGCCTACCGGCTTCGCAAAGCCCGTCTGTGTTCATCCGTTCATACGCGTGCAAGGACTCGAAAACCACTTACCGAATTTCGTAACAACTGACACGGAGTTTCACTCAAATTTCTCGACAAAAATTCTATTTCGATAAAATCCGACAGTAACTGACTTGTTACACGAAGTCCTGGGTGATGCCAGAAGCGTCTCTAGCGCAAGTTTCATTTAAACTCGCTAATTACCTACCGAAGCAAGGAAATTTACAGCGACGCAAACACACTGAATTCTCGATACACTTTTTCAGCCAGTTTTTGACTTAAGTAACGAAAAGGGGGGAAAAACGCACAAGAAATGTTATATGCCCTACCCTGTTCCAGCAATAACCCTCATACTGGCAGGTACATCCGAAATGAACTTCTGCCCGTCCATTATACAGCAACAAAACACCCTAGGCAACATGGATTAATTTACATTTAATCAAACGGAAACGATCATAAACCATCTGAAGCAATTAATGTACTCATATTTATTTAGAAAATAATTTCATGTCTTTGAGAAACAATGTGTCTTATTGCACATACCAACAGGAAATTACGGGAAGAATGTATGTTTATTCTTGGAATCATATGAGACATACACGGACATATACACGCCCTTACGCTGTCAGCAAAAAGCAATTTGTGAATGTACAAACGGACGAAGCAAATCCCACGGGCGTTATAGACAGAAACTACCAAATCGTATCTGAGGGCCTAGTCCGGTGGTCCCATTCCTGAATGCCGCGCCTTTCTCTTCGTATGTCAATGGCGGCGGGTCTCGACTTTTCAATGCCAGTGGCACAATAGCTCCATTTCTAAATTATTACTTTCATCACCTGTAAACAGTTAACTGCTACATCCTTTCATTTTCATTTTTAAACAGATTTATTGTACAGAGAGTATATACAGTGTGCACAAGGATAATTTTTTAAAAAAATGTTCCCTTAACCAATTTGAAGAAATATTTGCACTACGGCACAAGTGGAACTGAAGAATACGTACAGAAATGGTGCAAATAAGTCTGTGAAAAATTACGAACAAAAAAACACTGCGACTTTCGGTAAGATAATTAAGGAAGTATAAGCTTCGTAATTTTATGTTTATGTTTTTCATACAAGTTGGTCGGGTCGGCTAGAGTATAATTTGTTGGACTAAGGGGTTGGGGTGTGGGGGGCAATGAGCGACACATTTGCCATTAAGTCGGTGGATGACAACAGGGATGGGCTTAATGTTTAGTGTGTTGTGCAGGTTGGAAATAGGGGTACGTCTGGGATGGTTACCGATGACTCGGAGACATTTAGGCTAGGTAACTTGGAGGATAAGGTAGTTGGAAAAGCATGTGGAGCCCCAAACAGGGTTGATACGGCCTAATGCCTGCATGGTTAACGAAATATACGCTATGGGGTGTCAGTGGACAAGTGAACAGACTTGCAAGCTTATACGTGGAATACACAATACATGCGCCCTCTCGCCGAACGGCATACGTCACACATTCCATAGCAGATACCAAACGGCACGATACACAAGTCGCTCAACTCATACCAGATGTATAAACCTGCAGTTTCAACTCACATTCTGCTAATATTATTCACTAATGATGGTGGATCTGGCCTCTGCATGTGCTGCAGTACGCATTCACCCTCATTAAGCGAAACGTGTTTGCTGAAACACGCCAACGAGCTGCTGAATAAACACATCTCAATGTTCCGACAAAGTTGTGGCACCTAAACTTCCCAAAGCAGCGTTGCTGAAGATTCAAGTCTTCTGGGATGGCACCCCGTGCCGACTGACAAATACTTATGGCGTTTCGAGAAAAGTGGCGCCTTCAAGGTCAACTTGATCCTGACGATGAACATGACATCATTGACATGGCATAATGTCCCGGACTACCTTAATCTCCTTGTATTATATTTCTTCGACATTCTGACGACTGCTGCCAAGCTCCTTACATTTCAAACATGATTGATGGCCGAAGATTACCGTTTGTAATTATGTCGTAATCTTTGTTTTTTCGCCACACTGCTTTAGCCATCGTTCAGTCACTTGTCATTCAGTCCTACGATAAACTGCTAATCAACTTCAGGTAGCGTTCAGCTTTTACAGCTCTTACGAACCCTAACTACCTACAAGGCGACACAAAATCGACACACCATACGAGTTTCTAATAGTTACCTCACGGAAAAATATGGACTGTCGTTATTCCACATCCCACAGACTGGGCTGTTAGTCAGTGAAACCATGCATCTGTTGATAAAACTGTCCAAGAAAACAGCGCTTCCAACGTGCTGTCCAAACGGCTGACAATAATGTGGCCATACTCATTTTCATGCGAGAGCGGCCAGACGTGCGCGCACTGTGTGCAGCCGGTACGCAAAGAGCTTCATATCGTTCGGTAGCCTTTCTGTCCTTCCGTAGGTTTAGCTCAAGTTACTGGAGAACCTCTCTAAACCATTTTCCTAGTGAACCAATAAACGAGATTATGTTGTATTAAACGTTTGTATGAGATCGTTTGTCTAAACATCATCTGTTTGGTGGAGACTGTGAAAATTGGTCTGCCGGGATGCGACACCGGGTACCCTGGTAAATTTACAGACTTTCGGGTGGCGTCCCGCTTCCTTCTACAAGAAACAGCTAATATGGTCTTTCGAAACAAAGACTTTTTAAGCAACTACACAAAGAGATAAATTCTAGTAGTTCACATATGCTCTGCACATGACGCAGGACTGCTTCTCAACAAATCGCGTTTGCACGTTGGATGCCTCGACTCAATTGGCACCGTTTACAGACAGCTCAAGGTCAAGCACCGAACGCAGCATGCTTCCCATGTTACCGTGTTGCCACATGCATAAACCAAAATGTTATTAGAATATACGGTAAAATGCGACTTCCTTACAAGCTGCAGGTTTCTCTGAAACGTCCGTTCACCCAGAAAACGCGGCGTCACATTTAAGATGGCAGTGAACCTTACATTAACCACTGTGAACCACTCAACTCCGTGCTTTATGCTGATTAAATTTAGAATAACCCAGACGCTCTCTGACTGAAATGTAATATTACAATACCTTCCCAATCCCTATGTATCCCCACTGTCACCAAAGATCTCCACAGTTGAAACAATGCTCCGAAATTTTAACTACTTCTGGGTCTAGGAATCCAGTCTCTCCGTATCAAACTTCTGTGATGGTCGTTTATTTACCAAAAGGCTCTTTAACTGCAGCAGTAACCAGACCACAGGCACCTCTTCGGAAAAATCAGATATCGGGTACACATGAATGACATCTCCTACCTGTAAAGATGTGATTAATGTCTCTTCGCCAAAGGACAGGTACAAATCAACTTATGAAAGCTCTGACGCAGAAATGTTAAGCTCTTGACAATTAAAATTTTTCATGTGGCACTACCACCCAGAACGCGCGCGCGCACGTGCGTGCGTGCGCATGTGTGTGTGTGAAGACAGTTTACGAACACATTTATTTATTTATTTATTTATTTATCTATTTATCTGCAAGTAACACTTGAGATAAACCCCTACAACAGATAACAGTTCCTCGGCTAGTCAAGAAAATCCCCTGCACTTTACCAGACCAGAAACCCATAACCGTGTTCACAAGAAACCGCGACAGGTCCCAACCCACACCCAGATGAATCCAGTCCACAATCGACCACCCTATTTCCTGTATATGCTATTCAGTAATAAACTCCCATCGACGCACACGGCTCCCCAATTTAGGTTTTCCCACCAAACCCCCAAAAGTTATTCTCTCCCAAGCGTTGGACATGAAGTCACCTCATTAAGCTCCTCATTATGCTATAGTTACCTGCCTCCTGCTGTTTCTTCTTACTCTGTCACAAATATCTTCCTCGGCGCCCCCTTCTCCAACACCTTCAGCCTATGTTATTACCTCAATGTGAGAGATCAGACTTCATATCCGTACAAAACAACAAACACACGTCTTGCAATGATATAATAGTGCCAAGTTTCGTAAAAATCGGTCAAACAGTTCGAACTTTGAAGCTGGCGGACAGACATAAGCTACCGTGTTGTCAAAAAGTTTGCCCTCTTCCCTTTTCGGAACAATGGTTGGCTGAAAATGGACAGAGAGATAACGAGGGAGATGCTAAATCACGAGAAGGAAGATTAGCGCTCTCAAAGTAAGAAATTACAGGTATTAATCAAGAATCAGAGGAACTTCATATCAGCGAACCTAATCGCTCCACTTGCATTTATGGACTATACATCGAAAAGTTGTAAAAATGTGTTATTACTTTCTTCATATCTCTGTCACGGTCTGCCGCATGTAACAACTCGGGAATTGCGGAATACGTTTCCATAAAATTTGGAATTGGGTGGTTTTACTGTCGAAAAATTCACTGCAACAACGGCTAGGACAGACTAATAGTGGATAATGTGTATGGCGACGTTAGAGTAACTCTCTAAATATGTAATGGAATAAAAGCTATAGAAAGGAGAGACGTAAGTGCTTTCTGACTAGTAGTAAATTTTACACAAATCTTTCGAGTATCGAAATCATGTGTGTTGACCGTGTACCGTGTTCAGAAACTTTCTACATGAACATTAACGTTTCGATCCACTCTCCCAATTACAACAGTCAGTGAAGCCAACGTAACTGTCAGCCGTCTCCTGCAACCTACATTCTTTGTCTTGCGATGAAACACTGGTCTAAATTCGTCTCTGCCTACGGCTGGGGCTCATGGTGGTGACCACCCTTCGAGCCTGTAGTTCGGAAATCAAGAAAGGAAGCTGTACACACGTGCAATCACAACAGTAAGGGGCCTCGGTTCAATTACCTGGTTCATCGAAGCAGAATAACAAATCTCAAAATGGATGTTAATGAATAAGCGCCTAAGTTCCTTTTTATTTTTGTATTTGTTTATGGTTTATTCGTGGACCGGGTAGCTCAGTAGGTATAGCGACTGACTACTGGCCGGACGGTCCGGGATTGAATCCCGGTAGGGACGAGATTTTCCGCCCGTCCAGACTGGCCCTGGGGCCCATCCAGCCTCCTGTAAAATGGGTACCGGGTCTTTCCCGGGGGTAAAGTGCGGCCGGGGCGTGCTGCTGACCACTCACACCCTTCTAGTGTCGTGGTCATGGAAGAGTAGAGCTATACCTCTACCCACCCTCTGGACCACACCGGGCCTGTAACGGGATCACTTTACCTTTTTTATGGTTTATTTCATGAGCGTCAGAAACTGTGATTATGAGGAGTCGAAGGAAAGGGGTGTGGAAGGAGGCGGTCGTGGTTCAATTTTAGGTACTACTGCGTTATCCGCCTAATGCGGCTGCAGAAAACCACAAAAAAAGTAAGAATAATCAGTTTCGAGGATACTTGAACCCGCAACCTCCCGGATATGGAACAGGAGCGGTACCAGTTCGAGCGCTACCAGTTCGACCGGTACGTTCGGTACAAGCAGTTCGGTATTAAACACTCTGCCAAAGTTACAAGAACGTAACAAACTTTCTATTTAGACACGATTTATTCTTAAAGAATTCGTTCTCATGAAATGAGTCCTTCTTAAAAAGCTTCAATGTTATTATCTCCCACGAACATTTCATAACTACTAAACCCATGTTTATCACATGAAACTTAAAAACCCCAAATCCCAAATTATGAAGCTCCCATCCTCACAAAACACAAATTTTAAGGGACTCGCCAATATTTTGCCATCACTTGCTCACAAGAATCGACCAGCACATTTATTAAATTTCTTCACACATCATTCTTCAATTAAAATTGAAAATATAACCCAATTATATAAACGGGATAACTTTTAACGGCACTAAGTTTTTAACCAGGAAAAAAATAATGGCCACGATATTACTGTCAACCTGATGCGAGTTTCAAAACGGAGCAAGACTATCCAGTTCTATAACATACAGAGCTTAGGCCAACATGAAACTTGCGTTGTCTACTAACTCTGGCAATTCTCCACTTCAGTGTGTTGTCTTTTTGGTTATGACGTAGCGTTATGGTGCAAGTCACGCGGATATACTTTTCGGAGGTGCAAAAATGCCTTCAAATTCAGGGCAAAAGTGAGGAGAGTGTCAGATTCTGTGGTACTCCAAGTGTGTAATTTTCTACTTCTGTCCTGGAGCAGTTGCCCTAATGACCTGTCCTACTTTCCCCTACCCCCGTCATGACTAACCATACCCACCCTTCTCCAACTTCTATATAAACAGTCACTTCCCAGTTGGGCTCAATTCTACCCTGATGATGGTGAGTGCACGTTCGTTCGAAACATTTCCACCCATTTACCAGACTACATAGACGTAAAGCAGAACACCAACTAATTTTCACCGCCGTCCGCAGCCTCAAATCTTTCATCTCCACTACGTTACGCTCCGTGACGCTGTGTAGGTGTATATCCTACGATTATTTCCAAAAACATAACTAACGTTCAAAGCAAAAAAATAAGTAAACACAGCGCCACTTCTTTTGGGCTACACACTAAGACAAAATTCACCCTAGAACAGACCACGAAGGCCCAGAGGGGGAGCAGAGGTATAGCTCTACTCTTTCATTAACCTCGGCGCTAGAAAGGGGTGGGTGGTCAATGCCACGCTCCGGGAAAAACCCGGTACCCATTGTATAGGAGGCTGGGTGGGTCCCACAGCCGGTATGGACAGGTGCGGAAAATCTCGCCCCCCACCGGGATTCGATCCCCGGACCGTCCAGCCTGTAGCGAGTACCACATACTAAGATACAAATTACAATCATGGAAGCAGACCCAGGCTACCAATCCTTCGCCATGGATAAGGCCACATTGTGTGTGTCAACATCACAATACACATACAGCAGCTAAAACCAGAGAACGCTAGAATTAAGGCATCAAATTAAATGAGCAACCCTTACTTCTGTAGTTAGCAAAGGCTGGTAAATCCGTTTCGAATCATTTGCATTAAACCTACAGCAATTTTTGGACAAAGCTGTAACACATCATACTGGCAACAGCGCAGAGTAAATTCATAACTTTGTGTGTCCTATTAGGAACACGGTACAAAAGAGAACAAACATGGCATAGATTCATTTTCAGCATACTTGTGCTTCTACAGAAAAAGAGTAAACTATGATCGCACTATTCTGTCTGTGGGTGTCCGCGTCGGTCTGAGTTCCTAATTTTAATTTCTCAAAGACTTCACCTGTCTTTATAAAACTTGGTACGAGTGTTATGCCATCTGAGGCCACCCCACCAGAAAGTGCACATGCAGTTGTGACAAGGGACCCAGAGAACGCGGTCAAGAACACGCAGTACAAAATCAGTATTGCTAGGGACGCCTGTTCTTCGTTACTCGGAATGCGGACAGATAGTTGGTTCACCTTGTCAATTTGGTTGTCGTGGCAACCAGACGACTCACCTGAAGCTGGCCAATCAATATCGCGAGCAAGCAGTGACGCACGACCCATCCTCCAAGGTCACGCGATATGCCACGTGGCACGAATACGACCCACGTGACCTCTCTGCAACCCTGACCTCTCTTCAAATCACTTACTTGTTCTTCAGTGCATAGTTACATTATGAGAATCAACTTATACTTCTTTGTAACGAGTATGCAACCTTTGTACTAATGGCCGAGTTGACCCCAGTGTCCCAGAGAGTATGGCGTCACAGTACCGATCACGCCAGGGAATGCTAGAACGACGTACCAGTGTTTTGTTAGTCAAATATAGGATAATCATCAACTGTACGATTTAACATATCGGGGACTATATACTCTGCGTAACACGGTTCTGAGTTCAGAACAATATTACTTAAACCACATTTTACACTAAGAAAATCTATTCAGCAGGGACCCGGGGAATAAGCCGGACAGGGATCCGAGCTGACCGTCCGTTGTTGACACAAATAATGAGAGGAGCTATTCAATATCTTCACTCCTTTATGGCACAGGAAGAATTCATTTGCCTTCGAAGTTCTTAGCTCGAAACTGTTTACATTTTCGCAATACTAACAGCAGAGCGCCATGAAATCATCTGAAAAAATCGAAACTGGTGCGTTCTTCCATTTACAGAAAAGAGGCGGCGTTCGTGACTGCTCAAATTGTTTGAAATTTTACGAACTGTGGGGCACTTTTATTTGCCATGATTTATAAGTACTACAACTGGTAAAAGATCACAGTACGATTGTATCAAGACGGTACGAGCTTGGAGCGACTATGTTACGTCCTAAATACCCAATCTCACAAAAATTCACTTTGTGGAGGACACTCCAACCGACTCCCCCCATTGCCATCATCGGTGGGTTTTAAATCTTAACCATCGCACGTCAATGTTCATGGCATAGTTGGCCAGACCTTTGGACTCAGTGAGATACACTATAAAGACAAAAAAATCTTTCGCGATCTGCCATAGTGCATAGTGTGTTAGTACTTGGTCAACGGGACAAAGAAAAGTAAACTAGCATCATAAAATCAAAGACATAAAAGAACGATTATTTCACTCAGTAAAAATTGACATTTTCACACTAAAACAATTTCTCGGAAGTAATTAAAAGGTGTTTTTCATTAAGCTTCCTATTGCGAAGTTGATGCACGATACTGCATATCTTGCGATAAGATACTGAAAGAGCGTTCGTGATTACTTGGGTACGAGCGAAGGCAATATCTTAAATGTTTATTGGTCAGGCGGCTTTGGTACTTTGAATAAATTATCTTCACCTGGGAGAAAGCTTCTTCGCAGAGGTAAGTTGACCCCCCCCCCCCCAAATGCTGTCAAACGAAGAGCTATTGATCGTACTGAGGCGGCAAATAAATTTTGACAGAGACCAAAAAGCGACCGCGATCGACCAAACAACTGGCCTCCTCCGACTTGCGACAACTAGAAGGATGTCCATAACGTACATTTCTTTAGCTTGCTACATTTAATATCAGTAGTATTTAAAAGCCCGGTTCTAGGTCCCAGAAACAATAACCTGTCTCAAAAATACCACTATGCTATGAAGGAAAATATCGATTTCATGAAGGAAAATGTCAATTCTTTTCTAAAGGCGCCCCTAGAAGATCAATATTGTGCAATACGAATAGTGTTAGAACAATATTGCGCAATTTTCATTCAGTTTCCGTCTGCCCGCCAAGCAATAAGCATGTCTCCAGCACAATAATTCCAGTTGACTGCGATTATAACCCATATGAATTTCAAGTCTTCAAAATTATTTCCGGTAGCCAAATAGCGCAGCGTTATGGATGAACAATGACTGTGAGTAACTGCTTCTCGCGTTTTAGAATTTCTTTAGCCACTGTAGCGGTAACAGTCTTGAGTATCCCATCAAATGACGGAGCGTCGAATCGCACCAAAAAAAAAATCTGTAGCCGTTCTGCGCACTCAGCATGCAGTCAAATTTTCGTGTGTGTATTGCAGACCCCGTCTGTGCCATTCTTTAATCATTCAGCGGCGATCCTTTTGCTTCATTAAATGCAGGCTATATCAGTGGCCACATAAGCAGCATAGGTATCACTTAACACGTTTTCTCGCCCTGACCCAAGAGCAAAATAAAATACTGCACAATAATATTGTGTAATTATATTGGCTGTCTTGGGGCCGCTAGAATCGTATGTAACACAAAACTACACTGTGTGGGCAGACCCAAAGTTTTCTTTTTTTAATTAAAGCGGGCGTTACAGATGATAAACGTTGGGCTGTGAAGGGTTAACACTGTCATACGTTGCCGCATATCTTGGCAACGATAGGCTACAGGCCTAGGCTCGCGGCTATCTTACACTCTGCTCGCAAAACGCAAAGTTATAGAGGGTTCAAACTGTGCTATAATCGGCTAATGCGTGCAAAGAGCTCGCAACGAAGTTCACACGTCGCGCACACACACACACACACACATACACCAGGGGTTGTTGGCGTGCTGCGATCATCATTACACAACACGTACACCAAAGGTCAAACTGCGTTATCGAGACTCAACAGCGGTGTTTATAGTACAGTAGTTAAATACGTTTATGAATATTATTTCGTGTGAACCCCCTGCAGTGCACAGGTCACCGTGTTCATAAGATAACTTCGGAAACCTCGCATGTACAGTAACTTAGTAGGGTTGCTGTCTGTCAGCGTTGGACTTGGTCAAGAGAGGCAAGCACTAAGACGCCCGTCGGCGTGGTGCATATTATGTTCCTGGTAGCCTTCATGTGTCTGAGTATGTTCGGTGGAAGCATTACATTGCGAATTAAATCCAAATTATCTGTGAACATTTTCGCCTGTAATGGAACTCAGGTAGCAAAATCCAACCTTAAACACTGTATTTTAGCAGACACCCGTGAAAGTAAGTAATAACATCTGAATCATTTAAAGTCGAATATTCGTGATAATTTTTAAGACTTTATGGCACGAATACAGACCAAAACACCAAATTTTGGGAGAAGTTCCAGTCAGTTGTTAGGCAGAAAGAAAAGCATCCTCTCTGCCTAAGTAAGATCACAGATTTGGGCCCTTCTGCGCATAAAATATATTTGTGAAATCGAATAGGGTTCAGTTTTAATATCATTGATAATAAGGGCGATGAGGAGGTTAATGGCGGTGGCGGTGGCGGTGGTAGTATTAGTAGTAGTAGTAGTAGTGAGTAGGTCGTGGTAGTAGTAGTGGTGGTAGCAGTAGTAGAAGTACAAGTACAAGTAACCAATATCGCTAAAGGTGCAAATGGACGTTACTGAGCTTTCTGGCCGATTTACAATACAACCCTACCAAACACTCGACCGTAACACTGCTAAAGACAGCCATACCTGGAGCAGCATACGCCTTCAGCAAGAAACAAACGTTATCAACCTATTTAATTCCGCATCTATTTGCTATGACACAATTCTGTGACAAGCCATTATGGGACGAGGATGAAACCCGGCTCGTGGAAATATATATCGCAGGTCAAAAATTATAATTAAGTAAAAAAGTAAAATTCAACCTGGAACAGACAATGAAGGCCCAGAAAGGGAGTAAAGGAATAGCTCTACTCTATTTTAACCTCGGCACTAGAGGGGATGGGTGGACAACGCCACGGCCCGGCCGCTTTACCCCCGGTAAATAGATCCGGTACCTATTTTATAAGAGTCTGGATAGGCCCCAGGGCCGGCAAGGACGGGTGAGGAAAATACCGCCCTCACTGGGATTCGATCCCCGGTTCGTCCATTCCGCAGCGAGTCGCAATATCGACTACGCCAGCCCGACCCACATTATCAACTTCACCACCACCACCACCGCCACCGTCCAAAATGGCTTCGTTTTAAATGGCAAAAGCGGAAAACATTAGCAACTGACGATCAACATATGATCTACATACGCATGACATTCCGACTACAATGACGTAAGTACGGGCATTCTTTATCACCTCACATGCAGGTGGCACCCATTAGATATGTGCCCAACGGCCAGACCGAGGATCACCTCACATGCAGGTGTCACACATTAGACATCATGTGCCCAACCGCCAGACCGAGTAGCACAGAGGCGGTGGTGCTACAGCTCTGAGCATTCTAACCTCAGACCAGCTGTTTTACTTCCAGGAAGACAGATTCTGGTACCCACCCAGAAATGTGGTCGATCCAAGAACCCATTTGGAAGTGATGGCAAAGCCAGAAATCCCTTCGTCTGTCAGGTACAGAACCCCGCACGAACATCATGCAGCAAACCACTTTTCTGGCTGTTCACAACGACAATAATGAACTACATAAAGACGATGCTGTTTAAACGGAGGGAGAAGTGTATTATCAAAAATTAACGAAATGAAAGCGTACTAAGCAACTTCAACCCGAAACGCAAAACACTCAATGTTACCTCTTCAATGATCATAAAGGAAAATCAAAGAAACACGAATTCAAAAAAAGACTTCGGCGTTATTTTATACCGAACAGTTAGTGTGTAACTTTCGTAACTTCCAATTTCTCCTTACAAAAAAAAAAATCTCTAAGTGGGAGAGGAATGTACGCAAGCAAATGATGCGAGAGAACTGTCACGAGGTTTGGATTTATTCCAAAATAAAGAATATATACTCCTATCGCACATTACTTAACGCTTAAAGCAGTTTAAAAAATAAAATTATAAAGCGTGAGGACGAAATGCCCCGTCGAATATCACCGCGATCCAGTGGGTCGGAAGGTCCCGGATTCAAACCCCAACCCCCAGACCAGCAACCCTGACTTCTTCCTCAACGTCCACAGTTCCTCCAGGCTAATATCCGAATATTTCCTCAACCTAAGCTCAACCCGCTTCTCTGCACGTCCTCTCCAATTCATTATTCACCCACCATCCGACCATTAAAAGCGCTATAGGTCGAACCTGCACTAACAGGCGCCGTTAAATTAACCATGAGTAAACAGCCCATAGGATACATAGGCCTCCATTATGGATGACACGAAGCTTTCAAACACGTTAGTTTTTAGACTGTATTTTTGGAGTACCTTTCTTCCCAATTGGAGATCACGCGTTTTTTGATTGAGCGCTATAAGACACGCGGCTTCAAATGGTGATAGAATCCCTCATTTACACGCCGAATATAGCCGTACGGGGTACCTTCACCATTTGTTAAGAAGTATGAAAAGAATGACGTAACAAAGACTCCTAACGTCAGAAGCACCAGGTGACGTCTCTGTCGACGTTTCTTCCCCTTCCACGGCTACAAAACTTCCAAACACCTCGAGTCACTGGATGATTTGTAGAAAAAGCTTAAGCACATATTTAATCTAAATAAATATTTCACAACATAAATATATCATTTAATGTGATACCTAAGCCAGTATTTAAATGAATTTTAAATGGCACTAACGTGTTATTTCGCTTTAAAGCATCAAACAAGCAAGGTCACAGTCAAAATTCTTTTTTTTTCCCCCTTGAACAAAAACCAACCACGAAAATTGCCCCATTTTAACACTCAGCCCGCAAAACGCATCGGAGTACACACCTTCGAATTAGGCGGTATTATTCTGGAAGACAAGTACCACGTAATTTGGATACAACTGTGCACAGATTGCGCTCTTTACAAGGTTCGTAGTCAAGTAACGTATCGATGTAAACGTCACCTACAAAGTAAGCAACTATTGACCTGTTCCAGCTAAACATATAGAGACTTAGCTAACGTAGTGCGAACACGTACATATGAAAGCGTATGTTTTTTACAAACAGAAGACGAAACCAGAAGCGAAAAAATCCTAATATGAATATGAATACCTTAGCAGCTAAATTAATAACGAGCATAACAGGAGGCATGGACACTTCGTACGAACAAATGAAAACGCACGGAGAATGCCAAAGAAGATTGGGGAACACGAAAAAAAACAAAACAAAAACAAAAAGAAGACCGGAAAGGAAAAGTGAGATCAAGACAGAACAACAGGTTAGGAAAAATGTTACGCATTAGGATGAACATGGGGCGACAATGGAAAGACAACGGCGAGTCGAAGTGGGTTAACTGCTAGACGACCCATACACACTGGAAACTTCCAAGAAAGAAAAACAGACACGCCACGTCCAAGCGACAACACTTTGCTCTTGAAACATGCACAACCTGTCAATATACTGTCCAAAAGCAAGCCTGAATTCGAAAATGTCCGGCTCTCCACTTGTGAGTCGATACCTAAAGAGAGTATTATGAATCTCAAATAAAACATACATGCTTCATAGTTCCCGAAGCATTCGCACTTCACGCAAAGCAGTATAGTCACGAAGAGACACCGCCAATTAATGCACTGATAACAAGAGTTATGTCACATCAACTGTTATATCTAATCGCACTCTTCTACCGAAACTCACAGCTGAAACCGGCCACGGGAAATGTTTGTAAATAATAACATTCCGCCAATCTAGTACATGGGTGCACGAATGACGGGCACTAGGTCGCCAGGCGACTGGATTTTGTACAGTAGCGCCTAATTTTTGTGTGTCCTCACTATGAAACTTGCTTCATGTCACCCTTCTGGGGCCTTGCATTTTGAGATGGCCCGTAAATTTTTGGAAAGTTCGTGTACCTCTACTCTAGTACGTCGATAACTATCACACAGCGACTCTATATACAACACGCAGCACATAATACACACATAATAGAAAAATACAATACCCTACTACAACATATGTATATCTATCAAACATTTTCATAATTGAATTCAACAAATTCCACTGACGGTACAATTAATTTTTCAGTACATTTAAATATTACGAACATATCAGTCATTTGATTTGACGTGTTCACAGCAATAAACACGTAAATCAAGACCTTCTGGTGTGTGACGCCATGCACTATACAGCAGACGTGTACCACCGTTTCGGAGAACCTGCTAACGCCAAGTTAACCCGAAAAATGATGCAGATTTCTTCGAAAAGTGGGAATTTGTCAACCAAACTACACGGCGTCACATTCCGGTGGACCGCGAAGTGAAAATTGTGATTTATACAACCGCGATTACAGGCCTACGTAGAGTAAAATCACGAAACAGAGAGCTGTCTGATGCTCGGGGGAAGATTTTTAATTTAGCTCCTTGTGTAGACTGTCATATTCCAGTGGTACCTAGTTCTGAAACTGGTCTTTAATGCACGAACCTGTAGGCACTCTAATCTAAAAACTACCGTTAAAACTGAAAAACACGCCCAGTTTCACGGGACAGTTTACACTATCGCACTAAGAAACCGGGTCGGAATGCCATATTTGTATCTCCTATCATGTCAAAAGTCATAAAACTATAACGGCGCATTTAATGAACTAGAAATCAACTAAATGCTGCCCTTCATCACCATTACACCTCCCATTTACGACGGTGTATGATATTAATATACGGGTCCTTGAAAATTATTCCACCCGTTAAAACACCTCTTGGGTCCGTTTCGAAGTGAATATCCGTGCAATATGAAATCGTCTGGAAGCCCCGAAACGCCAGGCACATCAAATATTGTACATCTGATAAGTAAACGTCTTACGTAAATAAGTTATAGTGAATAAACTCTAGATGCGAAGTTGTTCGGGGCCACCAGTTTATTTTAATATTGATCGATTTAATTGTCACTGATCACCACACATATACATGCCAACAACCGCACTATATAATTAGACACAATGATAAACAACGCGTGGTGAACCTACATGTTTCGGCGTTTCTCGGCCGTCTTCAGGGTGCTATTCAACAAAGAAAAATACACCAATGGCTATTTACAACACATGTGCTATAATACAGTTACACTATTAGATATTAAAATGGTTAAAAACCTTTAAAAAGTACAATACAGAATATGTGTGTGTGTGTGTGTGTACGGTGACTTATCTCACTGCAAGGAACATGGCTAATTCTAATTATCGACATTTTTAATAATATTTTCCGAAGCTGAAGGCCAGGAACTACAAATGACGAACAATCAGACGTGAGATCTCGCGAGCAAGCACAAATATCACGTGGCAAACAAACGACTTCCAACAACGTTTCTTCTTGGACTACTTGACCCAAAAACGAAGAAACCAGGATCCTTCAAAACGCCGGTAACTATTTACCAGTCGATACAGAGAACATCCCACAAAAGCTGAAGCTTCATCAACAACGCAGTAGGAACTTCTGACCCGACAGCGTAAAAACACATCACAGCAACGAGCAACAACGTTCAACGAGGAAACGCTCAACAAGACAGTCAATGTAGGTATAACGTAATATTCAGGCGAGTATGCGAAACCACTGTCGAAGTGGAAAAGCAATAAATATTACATATTCTGAGTGTGCGTCTCTAGCCTTAGCTACCTAGCATGCAAAGCGCAGGAACCGTCCTGTACTGTCATTTATGGCCTGTCCGATTCTACCATATTATTCCACATTATAACCGGCACGACTTTGGGGGGGAGGGGGGTTACTGACCATAAAATGTGTGTGTTGAGCGTCCCTACTTTTGCAGGAAATATTTCTCATTATAAGAAAAATTAAGCGGCATATTATCAATGTAGAGACGTCTTCACGTAAATCATCCGTTATTCTTGACAGGTTTTAATGAAACCTGTATATTCAGAGATATGTTTTCGAAAAAAAAAATTCAAAAACATCAAATTTCATGAAAATCCGTCCAGTTGGAGCAAACTTGTTCCATGCGGACGGGCGTACGTACAGACAAACACACATGACGAAGGTAATAGTCGCTTTTCGCAATTTTGCGAACGCGCCTAACAAACGCGCAGATAATTTTCCTTTCAGTCTAAACTGTTATCAAACACCAACTGTAATTTAACGTATCTCCATGACAATTTGGACAATTACAGTTGCGAAAAATTAAAAACTGTTAATTTGCAAGTGTGAACGGTAGGCGAAATATTCCAGACGTCATGCGCAGGACAAAACAATATCGGAGTGATGTCGCAGCACGGGAGGTGTTCGGCTCTGTGATTACTTAATATTCGCCACACCTGACATCATTACAAACGTGTAAACAAACTGTCAGAAGACCGTGAGGTGAAATGTATTTGTCTACACAAACTTGCTAGACAAAGAAGGCAATCTTACCTTCGACAAAGAAGTTGTTCTGGGTGAAAGATACAGCATAAACCTGAAAAACAAACAGAATCACACTTTATGAAGGTTTCATGAGTTCAAGCTGTCTTTGAAATGTTTTGCCTTACAAACGTACGTCACTGATTTCGGTTTATCGAGACTCTTTGTAATCACCCGTACGATTCCAATTTACAGTCATAAAACAATAGGCCCTATTAGAAGCAGTCTGATGTTCTGCAACGTACAGATTCAGGCGAGTCTGTAATTCCTAATAAGGTAACTGACATCTGCCTTCTTTTGGGATTTTACGAGTTTCTTACCAACGTTTCCCGACAACCTACTGGGCCCATCTGCAGGGGTTAAGCAGGCCAAGAAGACTGCCTGAACCCCTGAAGAAGGGAAAGAGGGATTGTCCCGAAACGTCGATAAGAAACTATAATTCTACTCTGCCTACAATCCCAAAATAGCGCAGACCTCATTTACACCACGGCAGAAGTCTGAAATCAAGCAAGGTAACTGACAGTTGGCAGGAAAAGCATAACTGTGGATGTAGCCTTATTACACGTTTAAAGACAGTCCGGCTTCTCAACAGTGCTACAAACACTTATTTTCTCTTTGAGATGTGGGGCTACTATCGTAGGTGAGCGTAAATACCGAATTTTAAGCCGATAATACTCTGTACAGAGGAGAATTTTGAGCAAGCAATAACTTTCCAGCACAGTCACGACGGCCTGAATTTCTTTACTCAGGCGTAAGCTACAACAACTCGAACCGAAAAGAACCGGATCTAAACGAAAACAACGAGCAGAAGCATTTATCGCTCACGATTTCTGAACTGGCTCGTAATAACAGCTGGATTCGGGTAAGCGATTTACAGTCAGAACAATATCAAGGTTCATTCAGCACTTCAATAACAACTTAAAAACCTGAAGGACGCTGGTTAACTATTTCAGGAAACGTGGCACTTCCTAAAGACGAGGAGCGTCCCACGAAACGAAGCTAACCAGCTAGCAACGAACAGGCGGGAATTCGAGCAAGGCGACATTCTTTTAATTCGGTTCGCCTGGATGCCGTTAAATCAAACATGCGATACGTTGCGATTTCCAGCTTGTTGGTAAACAGGAGAGGATGGACGAACGAGGTACTCTGCTTGTTTTAGACAAATGACAACGTAATCTAACAGTCACATTAAACACGGAAGAAAACAATTATATGAAAAACGTAAATTTCGCCCTAAAACAGACCTTGAAAGCCCAAATGGAGAGAAGCATAACTCTACTCTTTCTTTAATCTCGGCGCTGGATGGGGTGGGTGGGTGGTCACCGCCATGCCGCGGTCACTTTATTCCCGGGATAGAGACCCGGTACCCATCGAACATGAGGCTAGGTGGGGTCCACAGCCGGTTTGGACAATATACAGTAGAGAAAATCCCTTTCCCTTCCCCGAAATCGAACCGTAATTCCCTGGGTGTACAGCCTGCAGCCTAGTCACCATACCGAGTAAGACATAAACGCCGAAATACCACATTCATGTCTTGTGGGACTGCTTGATTCTGAACGTGGCTGTACAATATTCCTTCGAAACATCGGTAACTACTGACCATTCGACACCGCGCAACATCCCAGAAGACTACAACCTTCAGCAATACCGCTGTCAAAATCTAAAATCTCGCAGCGAAACAGCAACTTGGCTGTCTGCCTTTTCGCTAGATACCGCCAATCGCCTTAGTTTTGGCAGACTATACCGATTTGTACCTAACCGCTCGTAATTTTCTTCGGAATTCCATTCATAACAAATGACACACACATGTATAGGTAGGTATATATTCTGATCATGGAACAAAGGAATGTCAGTACTTTTCCACACTGTCTTAGTCACTGCTGACAAACAGTTTTGTTGGTTATTTACTTTATTTCTACTCGATCCTCGCACAAGGAAGAGCACGTATTTGTAAATGCGGTATCAGTGGTGTCACCTTTATAAACAATTACACATTTAACTCTTGTTGTATTTAAAAAGCTAAGTAAGCTGTTCCATTTGTCCCGCATTATTAAAATTATCGGTTTAAATGCGTGCAAATGTAACGAACAGCAACTTACAACACACCAGAAATTCCCCAGACCATGCATTCGATGTTGACTATCTGTTTTCGTTATACAATTTCGTACGTTCCTGAAGGGACTGGGCGCCATGCCTACCACTTCTCAACATTTTATCGGATCTCACGCGCCAACCTTGCCCTTCGACTTCGCCGCCTATGGTTAACGCCCATTTGTCTCCAAACTCCCCACAGCATTAAAGGCGAATATGACGTGTCTGCTGAAGCATCTTCCTCGAATTGGGACAGTCAGTTGGCCCGTGTTACAAGAAGTGCACAATTCTGATATCTTACTGAAACCGTCAGCACAATACGGTCGGTCAGCATGCCTTACCCACAGCTAAATGCTTTCCACTGAGATCGCAAAGGGAACCAGGTTCCAGTCATTCCACGGTACAGTTCACTTGTCACTCGGACTGTCAATAAATCGGCTGCCTTAAAGCAACTCGAAGATTTACGCGGTTTTCGCAGTACCTAAAAGAAGGCGCTAACCCTGAGCCATCTGAACAAAATACACTCTAATGAGGTTACAAAATTTTCACTGTAGTCTGATAACATCAAGGTTTGGCATAATCCGCTACCCCCCGCAAGAACCTCAAACTCACAATCCACTTCCGAACCTCAAGACTTTAGTTCCGGTAATGTTGATATCGTCAGGACTTCCATTCTCCAGTGTTGCAGTCACGCGAAGTTTGTGTGTTCCATACCACATGTTCAGTTTGATGTGTTAAGAGGGGAGCATGAGATGTAGCAAGAATGGCGGCTGTATTTTGTATTTGTTCAAAATCGCCGAATCCACAACATCTTGAATGAAATATGAGACTTCTCCTTTTTAAATAAATATCAGTGCATGTTACATAACATGCTTCGGAAATACAGTTCAACTCCACTCATCCGGATTAATTAGGACGGCGAACCATCCGGATATCCAGAAAATCCGGGTAATTGGATTTTTCTTTGAATAAAGGATGCACTGGCAGTTTGAAGTTCTGCTGTTACTCTTTACAGCATGTACCTTTGTCTAACCTTTCGACCACGCCTGGTTGGAAGTTCTAGAAGCCATAACACTGAACTGTACTTGATCCGATAACCGATAATTTCAAGGCAAGTTACTTTTGTAGAATTGTCGACAAATTTACCCGAAAGGCCCATCCGACGCGGGTAACTAGCGTCCGGACAAGTGGAGTTCTACAGTATAAGCTTTGGTTTGTATTACAAAGACTACATCCACGCCAGTAAGACCTCAAGAACTAGCGTCTGTTGTTGTGTCCGCTTCACCCACCCAACTGTTTTGCCTCCTAAACTCACACGCGTTTCTTTTCTTCTTCATTATTGTAGATTTAATACGTTAAGTATGGATTCCAGACATCAGAGTTTGGTTTCAGCCTTAATAAAGAAAATCGAAGTAGGCGTTACGTCAACTTTCCCGAACCAATAGGGCTAAGTGGACGTTTGAATCGTTTGACAAACTTCGGTATACCTTCTGAACATTGCATTTTGTAACTGAAGAATAAAATCCAAATATATGTCACTTATTACTTTATTATGTTTAAGTTAGGCTCAACATGTTTCGGGAACCATTATGCCCATCGTCAGGAGCTCACGACGATAGCGTCGGTTACCACATATGTCGTCTGGTTCTCGAGTAGCTGCTCGTTGGAAAGTTAAGTGCAGGCAGGATGGATGAGTGTCCGGAACGAAGGCTGTAACACGATTACAGCCTTCGGTCCGGACACTCATCCATCCTGCCTGCACTTAACTTTCCAACCAGCAGCTACTCAAGAACCAGACGACCTATGTGGTAACCGACGCTATCTTCGTGAGCTCCTGATGATGGGCATAATGGTGTCCGAAGCATGCTGAGCCTAATATAAGCATAATAAAGTAATAAGTGGCATCTAGTTGGATTTTATTCTTCAGTTATTAAGATGATGCACAGTCCAATGCACATCAAATTGCATTTTGTATCCTACCAGTACTGCAACACAGCTGATATATCAAAGTCATACTTACAACTGAAATATTACATTTAAACAGAACGGTTTCTTCAAATTCTACAAAATAGGGGCCCACATTCACCAAAATTCCTTTACTTTTCGACTACCCTGACGCAAACAAACCAACATACAAGGCATCAAAGTCCAGAAGACTGGACCCTTCTCAGGCCATCTCATCAAGTGGGCTATTATCTTGGGGCTTCTCCGACCTCAACTTCATGCTCGTGCTAGTAACTACCACTGCTGGCTCCTACGGCCTGCAGAAATAGTAGGCCTAGCCTTTAACTCTGTACAGCCCAGTGGTTACTGCATGCACCGCATACTTCTAACATCACAAAACTATGCACTTTGTCCACACGTGTATTTATGTGTTTCGAGTCACTATCAGAACAAAAAGCAATTATTTGCCTAAACAGCACTAACCAGTCTGCATTTTGTATTGTGGATGGTGTGTTTTCTATGACATACTAAATGGGCTCTCAAACATTACTTAGTTGAGTCTCACTAGTTTTAAGTCAGGGCAAAACGGGAAGGGGGGGGGGGTGTTAGAAAAATGGCTGGACCGAAGCTGGTAATCTGAAGTCACGTTTCATCACAACGTGAAATGGAAATGCTCCGAACACGTGACAGTTAAGTACGAGCGTTTCATATGTTAACTTCTTCGAACGTCTACCTTCGACAACAAAAAGTTCCGAATGAGGGACGAGGTGTTGAAGAATCACAAGTTCGAACATTCATGCAGCGACACTCCTGCGGACTACGAAAGAAACATCGAATAGGCTGGAGGAAAACAGACGGTTGACACAGGCAATGCACATATATACGAAACATTGAGGAGCGTTCGCGTAACCATTTTTGCTGCGGAAAAGCAATATTTTCTGTGAGAGTGTGTGTGTGTGTGTCTTTAGGTATCCAGAATGCAATGCGCATACGCCATATTGTCACGTGGCGTGTCCGGCTCTACAATATTTTTCCACATTAACTCATAAAGGCATGATTTTAGAAAAAAAGTTACTGAACATAAAATGTGTGTTTTGAATTTCTCCATAACATTTGTTTGAAACATTTTTCATTCTAAGAAGAAATGAGCGAGAAATGATCAGAAATGATCATAAATGCATACTGGTCTTCATATACAGTACCCGTTATTCTTGTCAGATTTTAATTCATCTTGGATTTTCTCGATAGATTTTCGAAAAATGCCCAAATATCAAATTTCCTTAAAGTCCGCGGAGTGGGATCCGAGTTGCTCCATGCGGACGATCGGACGGACAGACTTGACGATGCTAGTAGTCGCTTTTCGCAATTTCGCAAATGCGCCTTAAAACGCTGAATTCTCACGAAGTAAGCCTTCCAAAAGAGGGGTAATCACGAAATTCGACGTCTACGCATGGGGACAACCAAATGACAGCCTGAAACAAGCAGCTCAAATTAAACAAAAAAAAAGACGTCGTATAATGTACTATATTCCGTCAATATCACAACTATATATCAGTACAGTGATATTACATATACACTCAGGTCACATTTTGGCAACACGTTTCGACGGTAAACGGTCATCTTCAGGCCAATAGAGAGCATTTTTAAGGTACAATAAAGTGAGCACTCAATGGGATCCCATTTCGTTTACAGTTAAGAGTTAAAATAACGTATGCCATATACGTTACTTTAACTCTTACTGTAAACGAAATGGGATCCCATCGAGTGCTCACTTTATTGTACCTTAAAAATGCTCTCTATTGGCCTTAAGATGACCGTTTACCGTCGAAACGTTGCCATAATGTGACCTGAGTGTATATGTAATATCACTGTATTGATATATAGCTGTGTATTGACGGAACACAATTATACAACTTTGTTAGTACCCAACGGGATGGCCTCTGTAAAATCCAAAAAAAGAAAGTCACTGGAACACCACTATCATGAATGACAGCGGCGTTGGTACTCCGTCACAATGCAGTACTTGTTTAAACTTACGAATTTAGTATTTCTAACAATAATTTATTCACGAACCCCAGTCACATCTGAAGTGAGTTGCTTACTGTGTCTAGAATGAGAACTCAAAATAAGAAACGCATCGATGTTAAAGTCTAAGGAAAATCTGAATTTCAGGTACCTGGTCGCATAAAAGTGACAAACGTCTCATTTGTAGACACGATCGCAAAACTGTGAAAAACCGACTATTAGCTCCGTCATGTCTGTCCGTCCGCCCGCATGGAACAACTATGCTCCCATTGGGCGGATTTTCATGAAATTTGAAATTTTAGCATTCTTTCGAAAAATACGCCCAGAAAATTCAAGTACCATTAAAGTCTGATCAGAATAACTGGTACTTTACATGAAGACCAATATACATTTTTGATCTTGTTCTGTTACGTCTTAGAATGAAAAATGTTTCACACAAATGTCGTGGAAAAAAATCAAAACAAACATTTTGTGGTCAGTAACTATTTTCTAAAATCCTGCCGTTTATAAGATAATGTGGAAAAATACTGTACAGCCGGACAGGCCACAAATAACAACATGGCGCATGCGCATTGCACGCTGAATAACTATGGCTACATTCAGTCACTCAGAACAGGCCTAAGTAATACTGCTTTTCCACTACAACAACGGTTGCACGAACAAAGCTCCAATGTTACGTTGATACGTACATAGCCTGTCTCGTTTAGGTCGCCTTCGTACAGGTCCTCTAACTGAGCTGCATGAAGCCTGATATATTCCCTTCACACTCTCTGACCCTATTACGGATTAAACAGCCTGCCGCAGAAATTGTAGGGACCTTGACCAGTGCTTAAATTTTTCCCTAACAATTGCAGGCATTTTGTGAGAATACGAACTATAAATTCAACTATAAATTCAACTATAAATTCAATAAGTGGTCCAGCCGGAACAGACCGTAGCTCCTGTATCCTTCACTGAGTTGTGAGATATTTTCGAGGGTAACTCAAACTTGTCCTCAAATGATAACGCTTCACCTTGGGGGAGGAAGCAATTTCCTTGGAGGAAGATCCAAATTTCCACTTACCAGCAATTTCCCCAAGTTTTTCTTCCGGCATAATGCTTTTCCGAAACTTTGTACCAACTTTCCGGATGCGGTTTCCACCGGGGTCTAACAGAAAGTGTAACTTGCAGAACTCATTCTCAAATGAGATCTGTTGCTCTTATTGGATATTATGTAGCGTATACTGGTAATTCCTTACCGATGTTTCGGCACAATTTCTTGACGCTTGTAAATGGGGCCGATAGGTTGTCCCGAAACGTCGGTAAGGAATTACCACTATACGCTGCGTAACAAACCACAAGAGCGCAGAAGTCATCTACTTCGTAGCTGAAGCCTGAAATCATTGGAAAACGTTTCCGTAGTTCATGTAATAATGATAATACTCATAAGAGCTTCTATTTTATTATTATTATTATTATTATTATTATTATCATCATCATCATCTCCTTTATGCAGGGTATTTACACTTATATTCCTGAGACAAACTGTGTCCCTAAGGAATACAGTGTTGCAGCTATTCTATTGTTACTATTCATGGTGCTTATATCGTTAGTTTCGGTGTTGAATCTATTGTACTTTTACATTAGTACTTTCCGAAGTAGGTGTGCAGTGACCAATATGGCTGTTTTCTGTAGTTTCTTGACTTCATGTTGTTATTGTTATTATTTTCTTACGTTCTTCTTCTTCTTCTTCTTCTTCTTTTTCTTCTGCTTCAAAGAATGGACTACTATAGCGGATTCTCTCAAATGAGCAACAAGTAACGCTATACAATCGGTACCTGTACATGCCCACTAGCGTCATCATCACAGCTACTAGCACTTAGCAGCACCCTGAAGATGGGTACAGCCAGTGCATGAAACGCTGGAACACCCTTATACTTTGACGCAGCTGTCAGTCCGAGAAGATTTTATTCAACACCGTCGCCGCAAAAGCTTCACGACATACACCAGATGACAGCTGAACTTTGAGGCGGTATACTGAAATACATGGCGACCGCCTCCTTACAAATCCTATCTAACATCTACATTCATCCTGTCTTTTAACTGAATGACATAAGGCGTCGTTAAATAACCTAGCACACATCTCACCTTTGCTCAAATCACAAGGGAGACACCAGGTGAATTAACTGGCGTCATAGCGCCCAGCCGTGAGCTGACACACGTCCCAAGATGCATCGCGTACATACAAATCACCTGCCTTAACAAGACGTAACGTGCATCTAACATCGCTGTATTAACCATCCTTTTGTGCCACTACAAATCCTTACAGTAGCAACAAACTCACAGTTCCACTATTACGAATTTCACTTCCAATTAACTCCTACACAGTTGAAGAATAAAAGACCAACTTGGTGTCACTTGCTATTTTATTTCACTTCTTATGTACTCAACATGTTTCGGACATTAATATACCCATCATCAGGAGCTTGCGTCCGTGTTGCAACACGGACACCACTCAAACCCGGCCGCACCAAATCTCCAACACACAACGAACCGAGAACAAAACGACCGATGTGGTAATTCAACAGCACAGTCGCAAGCTCCTGATGATGGATATATTAATGTCCGAAACATGTTGAGTACATAA
>Ga0123354_10001827_pt1 | contig 26915 bp, 6 predicted proteins | sample TergutLab28metaG_2_FD_97872 | JGI IMG/M metagenome (GOLD analysis project Ga0123354, IMG submission 97872) | Labiotermes labralis P4 segment gut microbial communities from Petit-Saut dam, French Guiana - Lab288 P4 | ecosystem: Host-associated > Arthropoda: Insects > Digestive system > Gut ...
GACAAACGAGCAGATGAAAAGCGTCCGGTTGGAGCCGATGGAATTTCATGGCGAATGGAACTATATTATACACTCGGAGACCAGCGGCAAAACGTAATGTTTATTTTTTAACAGGCCCTAACGTAGTAATACTAATATCTGCCATGCCTCCGGCATGAAGAATCGGCTTGCGGAGACATCGAAAGCAGCGAGGAACCTGCCCACATTACCAATGATGGAGTGCTCATGCCGGATCCTTTCACTGCATTGTCGTCGAAAAAACTTTTGCGACAACTTAAAGACACTCTCCCAATCGGGTGCCGTTGAAAGTGCGCTCGAAAGCAACGGCGGCGGCTATCATTTCATTGGCGCGACTGTGATCCTCACTTGTCGCGGGCCGAGTCGCGAGTGGCGGGCTGTCAGCGTGATTTGGCCGGAGCCGCCTTGCGCCGAGCGCAACCAGACCGCGCCCACGCCGCCCGTTGGCTCTAGCGGGAAAGGGTTGTCGCCCACCAGCGTGCCGGGGCCGGCGATTTCAAACGTGACCTCCCCCGTGGCAAACGCGCGCGGGGCGCCGTATTTGTCCACCACCTCGAACATCACGCGGGTCGCGTCCGAGCCGTCGCCCGCGATTTCGGCGTCGTCCGCGGCCATGATGAATTTGTCCTGGCTCGCGTCGCTTGAAAATTGCCGCGTGAGCGCCAGCTTGCCGTCGATGTAGCCTTCGATTTTCAACTCAGGCTTGCCGACGGCGGCGCCGCCGTCGAGGCCGAGGTCAACAAAGAAGGGGGCGTGCTTGAGGTTGGGGTAATTTTTCATATCAGGTTCGAGCGTGGCGCGTTTTTCGTTGTTTATATACACTTCAAGCCTGTCGCAGTTGGAAAAAATCGCGGCGTGTTTTCCGGGGCCGCGCGGGGTGTTGGGGCCGAAATCCCAATAAAAGGCCGGAATGATAACCACGCGCTCCGATGCGTCGCATTGCGATTGATAAAAGGCGGCGCCGAGTTTCGGGATGCGGAAGGTGTCGACGACACCGGGGGTTTTCAGGTTTTTATACGCATTGATGAGGCTGCCGTAGTCGAAGGCGCACCACGCGACCACGCCGCCCATGTTCGCCATGCCGGCAGCTTTGCCGTGCGCCTGCGCGTGGAAGAGCGCCTGGTTTTGCTGTTTGTCGATGTCGCCGACGCGGCGGTAGTAGCTGTCGAATCCTTTTCCGGCGGCGTAATTAAACTGGCCGACCGCCTCGGACAGGAAATAGGAATAGCCGGCCACAGGGGGGCGGATGCCGACCGAACCGGGTTTTTCGGCGTGATAATCGTCGTAGGCAAACACGTCCTCGTGCCAGTCGCGCTCCCAGTTCCGGCGGTTATCCATGGAGCCGGAGGAGGGGCGTGTGTCGTCGAGCAACTTCGCGAGGTCGCGGGTTTGTTTATAAAGCTCCACGTCGTTGCGCGATTCGTTGGCGCGGGTTCCCCAGATGACAATGGAGGGGCGGTTGCGGTCGCGGATAATCATGTCGCGGACATCGCGCACGAAGTGTTTTTTCCATGTGTCGTCGCCTATGTATTGCCAGCCGGGGGCTTCTTCCCAGACGAGCAGGCCGAGTTCGTCGCAGGCGTCGAGGAAGGCGTCGCTTTGCGGGTAGTGCGAGCAGCGCACGAAATTGCAGTTGAGGTCGCGTTTTATTATTTCGGCGTCGCGGCGCATGACGCGCGGGGGCATCGCCATGCCGGCGTAGGGAAACAGTTCGTGGCGGTTCAGGCCAAAAATAACAAGGCGTTTGCCGTTGAGATAAAAGCCGTCGGTCTCGAAGCGCGCTTCGCGGAAGCCGATGCGCGTTGTGTATTCGTGGGCGGGCTGGCCGGCCAGCTTGAGGGTTGTGACGACGTTGTATAATTTCGGCGACTCGGGCGACCAGAGCCGCACGCCGTCGAGTCCCGCGAGCGCGAGGCGGTGCTCGGAGACGCCTTGTTTTTCGACAACGATATCCCGCGCCGCTTTCGCCACCACGCGCGCGCCGTCGCGCAGCTCGGTTGTGATGACGCCCTGGTTGCCGCCGGTCGCGGCGTCGAGCGTGCAGATGACGTCGACGCGTCGCGCGGCGGCATCGAGCACGTTCGCGGGTTTTGCGAATACGTTGCTGATATAAACTTTTGGGACGGCTTCCAGCCATGCCTGGCGGTGGATTCCGCCGGGTTCGAGGTAATCAATGCTGGCGGTTCTCTTTTTCGTGTCGCCTTCCGGGGGCGTGTTTGACCAGCGGGAATCGACTTCGACGGCCAGCACGTTTTCGCCTTCCGCGAGAAAATCGGTCAGTTCGTAGCGAGCGGGCAGGTAGCCGCCGAGGTGTCCCGGCAGGCGGCGCCCGTTTATAACGGGGGTGACGCCGACCATGACGCCTTCGAAATGTATAAAGACGCGCTGGTTCTTGAAGGCGTCGGGCAGCGTGAAGTGTTTTCTGTATATCCAAACTTGCTGCCATTTGGCGGCGTCCCAGTCCTGCCAGGAGAGTCGCGTGACGCAGTGCGGGAGCGTGACGCGCCCGAACGAGGAGTCGTTGAAGCCAGGCGCGAGCGCGGCTTCGGTGAAGCGTCCGCCAAACAGCCAGTTTTGATTGAAGGGAATCGCGAGTTGCGAGGCGCCGTTGAACGAGGTGGCGGCGTTTTGGGGTTGGGCGGGCGCCGGCGCGCCAAGGGCGATGGCAAATATGGTTAATATAATAAACGCCGGGAGAACGCGGCGGCGGTGTGTGTTCATGGAATGGCGCGGTTAAAGTATAAAACCAGTTTTCAATGCGCGGGGGATCCCGAGGGCATTGGGAGCGACTCTCCGAAGACGGCGGGGTTGCCAAAATCGGGGAAGCCGTCTTTCGTCCAGTGAAAGGGTTGCGCGAATATGATGCGGCTCCAGCCGTCCCTGCGCTCTTGTTTCACATGATAGAGCATCCAGTCTTCCTTGCCGTCGGGGGATTTTACGAAGGAGGCGTGGCCGATGCCAAAGGTGACCGCCGTGGGCGAGAAGACCGGCCTGGGGTATTTGCGCCAGGCGCCGGGGGCGAGCGGGTCGTCGCCGATGAGTTCGAGCAGGCCCATTTTGTGCGTGGTCTGCCAGGAGCTGCTCGCGGAGTAGACGAGGAAGGTGCGCCCGTTGTGCTGGAGTATTTCAGGGGCTTCGTTGATGCCGGATTTTTCCATGGAGTCGCCGACGCGCTCCCATTGGTAGTCGTCGTTGGCGCAGAGGCGCACGCGGTTGCCGGAAATCGTCCAGGGGTTTGACATGGGGGCGATGTAGAGCCACAGGCTGCCGGAATGGCGGTCCTGCCGCCCGGACCAGATGAAGTAGAGTTTGCCGTCGCGGGTGAACACGGTGCCGTCAATGGCCCAGTCGTTGGTTTTTTGGGTGACGATGTCGTTGCCTGTATAGAGTTCGCTTTTGAAGGTGTAGTCGCTGAGCGGGTCGTCGGTGGCGGATTCGAGGACGATCATGCGGTGCTTGTCATTGTTTTCGTTGGCGGCGGTGGCGTAGATATACCAGCGTCCGTCGAGGAAGTGCAGTTCGGGCGCCCAGATTTGGGTGGAGTGCGGGCCGGTGTCGGGTGCGCGCCAGACGATTTTGCGTTCGCCGGACGCGACGGGGCTGTCGGAGCGCCAGATTGCGACGCCGCCATCGGTGTCGGTGAGCGTGCGATAATAATATCCGTTGTGCCGGACTATCCAGGGGTCGGCGCCGACGCCTATCGGGTTTGTGAAGGTGGCGGCTGGCCGGGCCTGCTTGTGGCAGGCGGCGGCGGGGGAACGCGCGATGGCGGGCGCGGCGGACAGAAGTGCTGGGAAAAGAGGTTTCATGCGCGGGATGTGTGTGTGACGGGTGGAAAGGCTAGCGGCAATGTCGCGCGGGGGAAGTGAAAACAGCGGGCGCTTTGTTGTCCATTATTCATATTTAATTCATGTTCATTCATGTTCATGTGATGTTCATGCGATGTTTCGCGTCCGGCTTGGTTTACACAAGAGGCGCGCGGCGGGCGGGCGCGGAATTTTGAGCGCGTTGTTTTTGCATGCGCGGATTGCAAGGATTATAAGATTATAAGAGAAAGATGCTCGGGGCGGGTTTTTCCATTATGTTTATATTATAAAAATGGAAAAAAACAGCGCGCGAAGGCGCTTGCGTTCGCTCGGCGGTGTTGTCTTAGACTTGAAAAAACAACCTGATGCCGCCTCAAGATCCAGATTCCGCAGCGTGGTTCGCGCAAAACTTGCAGCCGCACGAGCCGATGTTGCGCGCATGGCTGGCGGGGCAGTTTGGGAGCGGCTGCGATGTCGATGATGTCGTGCAGGAGTCGTTTGTGCGCGTGTTGCAGGCGCGGCTCGAAAAAGAGGTGCGCTCGCCCAAGGCGTTTTTGTTCGTGACGGCGCGCAACCTCGCGCTCATGCGCGCGCGGCGCCAGGCCATCACCAACGAGTTTTCCCTAACGGAAATTGACTCATCGAGCATCGTAGATAAGAGCGCGGACATTCCCGACGCCATCGCGCGCGCCGAGGATCTTGATATGCTCGCCAACGCCATCCAATCACTTCCCGAACGATGCAGACAAATCCTGACACTTCGCAAAATCTACGGCATGTCGCAAAAAGAGACCGCCGCCAGGATGGGCATCGCCGAGCACACGGTGGAGGTGCAATCGGCCCAGGGGTTGAGAAAAATGATCGAGTATTTTAGAAAACATGCCGCGACACGACGCGGTTCCGACAAATGAACAAACAAGAAAAAACAACAATAGAGGCCGCGCTGTGGGCCGTCCGCGTGGAAGCCGGGCTGGACAACGCGGGGCAGGACGCCTTTCTGGCCTGGCTCGCGGCGGATCCGCGCCACGGCGCCGCCTACGAACGCCAGCGCGCGAACTGGGATCGGCTCGACGCGATGGCGGCCTGGCGGCCCGCGCGCGCGGCGGAGCCGGACATGAATTTGATGGCGCCGGCCAGGGTGACGTTTTCCGAGTGGGCGCGGGCGCACTGGCGCGCGCTTGCCGGCGGCGCGCTGGGCGCGGCGTGCGCGGCGGCATGCGCGGCGCTGGCGCTGGTGGCGCTGCATCCGTCCGCGTCGACAAAAACGCCGCCGGGCGCCTCGGCGCCGGCGCGGTTCGCGTATGCGGCGAACAGCCTGATTCCGGCAATCGAGCAAAGCACGTTCGAAGACGGAACGATTGTGGAATTGAACCGGGGCACGTCGCTCGCGGTCAATTACACGCCGGAGGAGCGCCATGTGAAACTCAACCAGGGCGAGGTGAATTTCTACGCGGAGAGAAACCCCGCGCGCCCGTTTGTCGTGGATGTTGACGGGGTGAGGCTGGACACGCCCGGCACGCGATTCAACGTGCGCCGCGACGGCGGCTCGGTGGTGGTGCTCGTGCTGTCGGGAGCGGTGCGGATGCGCGCCAACCCGGACTGGCGTGCGGGCGCCGCAGCGCCGGGCGCGGAGGCGGAGGCCGGAGCGGAAACGACGGTGGAAACGGTGGCGGAAACGGCGCCGGCTCCGGAGACGATTGTCGTGGAGGCGGGGCAGATGGCCGTCGTGTCGAAGGGCGCATGGATGGCGGGCGTGAGCGTGCAAACGGTCGCGCCGGACGAAATGAAAAACCTGACCGCATGGCACCCGCGCATGCTCGACATCAACGGGCAGACGCTTTCGAGCGTCGTCGAGGAATTCAACAAGTGCAACGCGCCGTTCCGTCTGGTGATAGCGGACCCGGAATTGGAGAAGACAAAAGTGACGGCCATCCTGCGCTCGGATCAGGTGGAAAACCTGCTGCGCCTGCTCGAGCAGAGTTTTCGCGTGAAAGCCGAGCGCGCGGGCGACGTGGTGACGTTGAGCAGGATGATGCGGATTTGAGCCAATCCGGCGGAGATGGAAACAAAGCGACAAGAGGCAAGCGACAAGTGGCAAGCGGCAAGTAGCAAGTAGCAAGTGGCAAGTGGCAAGTAACAAGCGACAAGCCGTTTCTTCATGCCGGAGGCATGACAGATATTAGCCGGTGGTTGAGCGAGGCTTGGCGAGCGACACCACCGGATATTGGATGAAAAAACCCTGCATCCCGGAGGGATGCCAGCCGCGGGAATATCTCTTGCAAAGCCTGCTGGCATCCCTCCGGGATGCAGGGTTTTTGTGCATGGGTTCCGGTGGTGTCGCTCGCCGAGCCTCGCTCAACCACCGGCTAATATCCGCCAAGCCTCCGGCTTGGAGATACATTGAAAACAGGGGGAGGAATCATTCAAAACGGCGGAAATTGTTTATTTTGATTAAAAAATAAATAGAGGATTTGGGCGCGGCGAGCATCTTTAAGTGTCCAGTGACTTCAATAATCCCTGTATACTATCCGTCCCTATCCGTCCGCGCGTTTCTTCGCGCGCCTGTTTCGCGGCAGGCGCATGCAACAGCTTTTATTCAAATAAAAACATCCAGCCAACCTCTGTTTTTCTCCCTGCCATGACAACCTTCCGCCTGCCCAAAGCATTCCAATCGCTCGCCGCGTCGCTCGCCTGCCTCGCCGCCGCCGCAATCCCGGCCGCGGCCCAGAGCGGCGGCCAGAATTTTCACTATAACAACGATGGATCGACCAACTATGACACCGCGTTCAGATCGCCCGCCACGTCCTGGAACAGTTGGTTCAACACCGTCTTCACCGGAAATAACAATACGTTCTGGCTGGACACGGACATCGTGTCAGCCGGCTCCGATTACTGGGGCGCGCCGGGGCAGCCGCTCAGGCCGTTCTCCATAATCGCGGAGGATCCCAACGACATGCTCAACCCCAATCCCGCCGTCTGGCGCACGTGGAGCACCAACGGCGTGGGCAATGTGCGCATCTTGCAGTTGCAAAACGCCGGCGCGGACACGACGTTGCGGTTCGAGCACGTCATTTTCCAGTCGGGCAGCGGCATCGGCGCGCAGAACGGCGGCATGTTGTCCTTCGCCAACGGCGGGGCGGGCTTCACCGTCACCATCGACGGCGATTTTATCGCGCGGGACAATTACACCAACGGCGACGGCGGCGGCATCTACGTCGGCCAGAGTTCGCTCATCCTCACCGGGTCGCTGATTTTTCAACGCAACCTGTCGGTGGCCAGCAACGCGGCCAGCGGCAACCGCGGCGGCGCCATTGCCCTGGGAAACGCCAGCAACATCCTGCGCATCGAAGGCGTCACCTCGTTTATCAGCAACACGGCCGCCGTCCTCACCGGCACCGGCGGCGGCGGCGCTTATGGCGGCGCCATCGTGCATTTCGCCGGCGCGGTCACCGGGACGGTTTCCCTCGAAAACAACATCCTTTTCCAGGACAACTACGCCAGCTCGGCGGGCGGCGCCATCGACGCGGAGGTGATTGTCTCCACGAGCAACGTGTGGTTCACCGGCAACATCGCCGGCAACAGCGGCGGCGCGCTCTACGCCACCGAGAGCGTCGACCTCGCGAACCCGTCGGGCACGATTGTTTTTTCGGGTAACCAGGCGCAGACGGGCAACGGCGGCGCGATTTACTCCGCGGGCAGCGTGCTCGTCGCGGGCGGCGCCTCGTTCACCAACAACACCGCCGGCGCGAACGGCGGCGCGATTTACCTCTCGGCAGCCGCGGCGGGCGGCGCCATGCTGACCCTTGACGCCTCCAGCGGCGACATCCTGTTCCAAGGCAACCGGCAGAACACCTCCGCCGCGGCCGGGAGCAACGCAGTCTCCATTTATACATCCGCCACGCAGGCCGTCGCGCCCGAAGTCGTGTTCGACACCGGCGCGGGCGCCGCCGCGCACGCGATTCGTTTCTACGACCCGATAAGCGTCACGGACACCGCCGGCCTCATCAACGTTACGCAGGCGGGCGACGGCATCGTGGCGTTCGACACCTGGCAAAGCGCCGTTTCCGCGAACACCGTCCTTGCCGGCGGCACGATGGCGCTCACGCGCGGCGCGATTTACGGCGCGGGGAGCGACACCGGCAGCTTCACGGTTTCGGGCAGCGCGACGCTTGCCGGCAACGGCGCGGTGCAGGCCGGCGCCATCACGATTGAGGACGGCGCGCGCCTCCAAGTCCTCGGCGGCGGCGCGCTCTCGCTGCGCGCCGCGACGCTCACCCTCGGCTCGAATCTCCAGCTCGCCGGCAACGGCACGCTCGATTTCGCGGCGCCGCTCAACGCCGCGCTCATCGACGTTGGCTCGACGCTCGCCGACGATCCCGCCGCGCTGAACGCCGCCAATTCCCCGCAAACCCTCACGCTCGGCGCCTCCACGCCCGTCACGCTCGCCGACGGCGGCGTCATCACCATCGACATGTTCACCGGCGCCAGCGACCGCCTCGTCGTCGACTCCCTGACACTCAGCGGCTCGGCCTGCGTCGACCTCATCGGCGTGGTCAGCGGCAGCTTCAACGTCATCAGCGCCGGCAACGACATCAGCGGGTTCAACTTCCTGCCGCTCGTCAACGGAGCCGTGGCCACGGGCCACTTTGCCGCAAACGAAAGTTTCGCGAACTCAGGCAAGGACCTCTGGATCGCCATCGTTTCCCAAAACATCGAGACACTTTGGACGGGCGCCGACGGCGGCGTTTGGAAACCCCAAGGCCAAAACTGGAACGGCCTCGGCGGCGACACCTCGTTCCTCAACGGCGACGCCGTCACGTTCGACGACACCGCCTCCGGCAAAACCGTCATCATCGACGCCGCCGGCGTCATCGTCACCACCATGACCGTCGCCAACGACGCCGGCAACGACTACACCTTCGCCGGCGCGGGCGGCATCACCTCCGGCACCGCCGCCGCCGACTACATGGGCACGGTGGTGGCGCCCACCGGCAAACTCTTCAAAACCGGCTCCGGCGCGCTCAACTTCACCAACGCCGCCGCGAACAACTTCACCGGCGGCATCGAAATCGCCGCCGGCTCCATCGGCTTCACCGACGGCGCGCAACTCGGCGCCGGCGGCGCCGGCATCCATTTCACCGGCGACGCCATCCTCCGGGCCAACGCCCCCGCCACGCTCGCCAGCGACCTCACGATCGACCCCGGCATCAACGCCACCATCGACACCGCCGGCAACACCCTTGCCTACGCCGGCGTTCTCCACGGCGGCTCCACCAGCGCCCTCGTGAAAACCGGCGATGGCGCGCTGAGCGTCATCTCGGACAATTCCGCCGCCGCCGTCACGACCATCGTCAGCCAGGGCATCCTCGCCATCGACGGCGCGAACGGCAAACTCGGCGGCGTCATCGACATCGCCGCCGGCGCGACGCTCGCCGGCGGCGGCCATGCGACCGGCACGGTCAACGCCGGCCCCGGCGCGCTCATCGCCCCCGGCGCCCTCTCGTCCGCGACTCCCGCCACGCTCAACATCGCCGCCCTCAACCTCGATTCCGCCACCCTGCGCTTCAACATTTTCTCGAGCGGCACGAGCGACGCCCTCAACGCCGGCGCCCTCACGCTCGCCGGCGCGAGCACAATCGACATCAACACCTTCACCACCGGCACCTTTGACCTCGGCAGCGGCCTCAACGCCCTCGCCGGCGCGCCAGTCACCATCAGCGGCCTGGCGCAAGTCTCCGGCGCGCGCCAGAGCGCCAAAGTCGTGACCGCCGCCAACGGAACCGACCTGTTGCTCGAAACCCAGGCCGACATCTCGCGCAACCTCTGGTGGACGGGCGCCGTGAGCGGCACATGGGCGGCTTCCGATGACGACTGGACCGACCGCGGCCCGACCACGCTCTTCGCCGGCGGCGACCATGTCATCTTCGACGACAGCGCGCCCGCCTCCGCGCCGCATGACATCTTCAACGCCGGCAACGGCCTCACGGTTTCCGACATGACCGTGGACGGCGCCTCGAACTACTCCTTCACCGGCGCCGGCATCACCGCCGACCCCGCCAGCGTGATGTCCGGCTTGGTCATCGCCGCCGGCGACGCCACCGGCAAACTCACCAAGGCCGGCAGCGGCACGCTCGCCCTCGCCAACGCCGCGAACAACTTCACCGGCGGCATCGAGCTTGACGGCGGCGCGCTCACCTTCACCAACGGCAACCAGCTCGGCGACGGCGGGGCGGGAGGCAGCGGCGCGGGCATCCTCTTCAACGGCTCCGCCGTCCTCGCCAACGCCAGCGGCGCCGACCAGTCAATCGCCAGCAACATCACCGTCGCCCCCGGCGTGACCGGCACGCTCGACGACGGCGGAAACAACCTGTCCCTATTGGGCGTCCTCGCCGGAGGGACGGCCTCCGCGCCGTCCGCCGCCGCCACCGGCACGCTCGCGAAAATCGGCGCCGGCGCCCTCACGCTCGCCGGCGACAGCTCCGGCGCGGACTCGGCGAACCTCGTCCTCGCCCTCGACCAAGGCTCTGTTTTCCTGGACAACGCCACCTTCGCCGGCGCCATCGACGCCGCCGCCCGCACCACCGTGCAAAGCGCCGCCGGCTCGGCCAGCACCGTCAACCTCCGGCTCGCCGCCAGCTCCACGCTCACCGGCGCGGGCGCCATCGACGGCTCCGCGCGGCTCGACGGCGCCGTTGCCGTCCCCGTCGCCGATGGCGGCGTGCTCACGCTCGGCGGCGCGGTCACCGGCGCGGGCGGCTTCCTCAAGACCGGCGCCGGCGAACTCGATCTCGACGGCGCTGCCGCGCTCGGCAACACCGGCGTCACGGAAATCGACGAAGGCACGCTGCGCATCACCGGCGTCTCCGGCGCCACCGACTCCGCCACCATCCGCCGCGCCGGCGCCATCGTCGTGGACGACACCGGCGCCGCCAGCGCGATATTCCCCGACGTGACGGCCACCGTGTCCGGCTCCACCTTCATCATCCCCGGCGGCACGTTTGCCATCACCGGCTCCCTCGTCGTCACGCCCAGCAGCACGGCCACCGTGTCCGGCACCATCGTGGTCACGCCCAGCAGCACGAATTTCGCCGGCACGTTCGCCGTCCCCGCCACCGGCGCCTACACGCTGGTCGCGCCCACGGTGCTCGCGAGCTGCACGGTCACGGTGTCCGGCTCGACCATCGTGTATCCAAGCAGCACGTTCGCGGTGGCCAACGCCACCTTCGCGATACCCGGCGGCACTTACAACGCCACGCTCCCCGCCGGCGCCGCCAGCGGCTCCTGCAACATCCCCGTGGTGACAATTCCCGGTTACAACATCGCATCCACCGTCGCGCAAAACATCCTGCTCGACGGCGGCACGCTCGCTTTCGGCGCCGGCGCCGGGACACCGGTTGAGTCAACCGCCAATGATTGGTTTGGCGTGCGGCTCATTCAGGGCGCCGGCGCCGCCACGAGCGCTGTCACCGGGGCAAACGACATCATCCACGTCGGCGCCGGCGACCAGCTCTACGCCATCCAGGGCGGCATCATCGTCGCCGTGGACGCCGGCGACGCCACCGCCACCCTCGGCAACGCCGCGAACAACTTCACCGGCGTCGTGCGCATCGACAGCGGCACGCTCCAAGTCACCTCCAGCGCCGGCCTCGGCGACTTCGGCGCCGCCACCACCACCACCGCCAAGGTCGTCCTCAACGGCGGCGCCCTCCAAATCAGCGGCGGCGACATCTCCACCCGCCGCGGCATCGAACTGCGCGCCGACGGCATCATCACCGTCGACGACGGCGTCTCCACCCAATGGGCCGCGATAACCAGGACCGCCGGCACGCCCGCCGCCGGCCTCACCAAGGCCGGCTCCGGCACCCTCGTCCTCACCGGCGCCAACGCCGCCAGCGGCATCACCGTCGCCCAAGGCGCCTATGTCGCCCTCTCCACCGGCGCCGCCGGCTCCAGCATCCCCATCACCGTCGACGACGGCGCGAGCTTCGTGTTCAGCCCCACCAACGCCACCGGCTCCGGCACCCTCGGCTTCATGGGCGACCAACCCGTCATGGCCGCCACCATCGGCAGCTACTTCACCGGCCAGGGCACGCTCGCCATCACCAACGGCCACACCGTCCTCATGGGCAACAACACCGACATCGCCCGCATCGACATCACCGGCAGCAACGTCCTCGTCGTCGCCACCGCCAACGCCCAGCAAGCCGGCTTCGGCCCCGCCTCCGCCATCACCGTCAACCAAGCCACGCTCGTCATCGGCGGCCCGAACGCCCAGACCCTCGGCAACGTCACCCTCGCCAACGGCGGCACCCTCGGCTTCCTCATGTATGCCACCACCGTCGTCTCGCACACCTACAAACCCGGCGACACCATCTACGCCCACACGGACGAACGCGGCGTGACCATCCCCGCCATGATCGTCTCCGAGACGACCATCGTCCCCGCCCACATCGAAACCACCGCCCAAGCCTTCAAGACCGCCACCCTCGCCGGACTCTCCGGCAACGGCACCCTCCTCTTCAACACCAACCTCGCCATCGGCCGCGCCGACCAGCTCATCATCAACACCCCCGTCACCGGCTCCTACGACATCGTCCTGAGCAACTTCGGCGACGCCCCCAAAAACTACACTGGCGCCATCACCCTCATCAAAGCCCCCGATTCCCCCGACGCCGCCTTCAACGCCCCCGCCACCATCGAAGCCGGCCTCTACACCTACAACATCAGCGCCACCACCGCCGCCGACGCCTTCGCCATCCGCGTCACCGGCACCGGCGCCATGAGCAACTCCGCCGCCTTCATCAACTCCGTCGCCGCCGCGCTCCCCCTGAGCTGGTTCAGCGAACTCGACAGCGTCAACCAGCGCCTCGGCGACCTGCGCCTCGACACCCGCGAAACCGGAAACCGCCTCGAAGCCTGGGCGCGCGGCTACGGCGAAAAACTCAACTTCAACGCCAGGCTCACCGGCGCCTCCTACGACGAAACCCACTACGGCGGCGAAGCCGGCGTCGATTGCAAAATCGGCGACGGCGACAGCAACGCCTGCCTCGGCATCTTCGCCGGCTGCGGCTCCGCGCAACGCGACTACTCCATCGCCGGCGACGGCAGCCTCGACAGCGCCTTCGGCGGCCTCTACATGACCATCAGCGCCCAGGCCGGCTGGTATCTCGACGCCACGGCCAAGTTCAACACCTTCAAAAACCGCTTCACCGCCGTCGCCCCCACCGGCGAAAGCGCCACCGCCAGCTACACCAACCGCGCCATCGGCGGCTCCCTCGAATTTGGCAAAACCTGCGACATCACCCACGGCTGGCTCCTCGAACCCCAACTCCAGGTCGCCGCCACCGTCGTCAACGGCAGCCGCTACCTCACCAGCAGCGGCCTGACCGTCAACCAGTCTCCCGGCTCGGTCTCGCGCGCACGCGCCGGCTTCAAGTTTGGACGCGACATCGACACCGCCGGCCACGGCCTGCTCAACATCTACATCCGCGGCTATTGCGGCTGGCAATGGACGCACGACGGACGCCTCTCCGTCACCACCCCCGCCGGCCAGAACGCGATCTACGACCCCGCCATCAAAGGCCAGGCCCTCGAAGGCGGCGCGGGCGTCACCTGGCTCGTCACCAAATCCACCCAAGTCTATTTCGATTACGGCACCACCGACACCGATTACTACATGAAACCCTGGGGCCTGAACCTCGGCATCCGGCACACCTGGTAACCCACCTCGACTTAAATCGACTTAAGTCGACTTAAGTCGATTTAAGTCGAGTCCGAAACCTTAACCTTTTCCCTTAACCTTTTTTCCCATGCAAACCCGCCACTTCCTCCGCATCGCCCTTCTCCTTTCAGCCTTCAGCCTTCAGGCATTCAGGCTTTTCTCCCAGCAAGTCGCCCAGCCGGAAATCTCCGGCTCCGCGACGCCCGCGCCCCTCGCCGTGCCCGTCGTCACCACGCCGGCCGCCGCCGCCACCGGCACCGACGACGAAGTCCTCCAAATGTCCGTCTTCAACGTCAACTCGCAACAAGACAAAGGCTACCAAGGCATCAGCACCACCGCAGGCAGCCGCCTCAACACCGACCTCAAGGACACCGCCGCCACCATCACCCCCTTCACCTCGGAATTCCTCTCCGACATCGGCGCCGTCACCATCGACGACATGCTCTCCTACGCCACCAACGTCGAACCTGACGTCGAGGACGCCGACAACGGCTTCAACAACAACGCCTCCCTCCGCGCCCAAGGCAGCAACAACAACGCCTTCCGCATCCGCGGCATGAACTCCAGCGTCTCCTCCAACTTCGTCGACTCCGCCATCCCGGTGGACATGTATAACATCGACCGCGGCGAAGTCGCCAGCGGCGCCAACTCCATCCTCTTCGGCCTCGGCGCCGCCGGCGGCGTTACCACCTTCACCCCCAAGCGCGCCAACGCCAACCACAACAAATTCAGCTTCCAGAACGTCATCGGCACCTGGTATTCCCTCGGCAACGCCTGGAACTACGAACGCGCCACCTTCGACTACAACCTCGCCCTCATCCCCCGTAAACTCGGCTTCCGCCTCCTCGGCCTCTATCAAGACGGCAGCAACAACTACGGCTGGAAATACTGGATGTTCGACGACGCCAAGCGCCTCAACCCCCTTGTGATGATACACCCCTACAAGAACACCACCATCAATATAAACTATGAAAAAGGCCGCGAGAAAAACAGCACCACCCGCATCTTCCCCTACAGCGACGCCGTCTCGGCCTGGACCAACAACGGAAGCCCCGTCGCCGCCACCTTCGCCCCGTCCTCGCCCCCCGTCGGCACGTTCATGGACACCAACTTCAATAGCAACAACGACCTCGGCAGCTACATGCTCGTCGGCAACAACGACACCGTATATCATTATAGAAACCTCCTCACCACGATGGGCTACCTCGCCGGCGTCCCCAACCAAAGCTCGCCCCAGACGTTTAATATGAACAGCGACGCCTATAGATACAGCAACGCCGGCCCTGGCGGCCACCGCGACCAGAACTTCCAAAGCCTCTCCGCCATCGTCGACCAGAGCATCGGCAAGGTCGACATCGAACTCGGCTATTATCATAATCGCAACGACATCGCCGCGCTCTCCCCCGGCAATAACATAGGCACCCTGCGCGGCGACCCCAACCCCTATTTGCCCCCGCCCTCCTACGTCACCGCCAACGGCTCCGACACCGCCTATCTCGTCGATAATCCATTCAAGGGCGGCATGTTCATGCAATCCACCTGGTATACAAACAGCCTCACCGCCATCAACGACGTCATCCGCGCCACCGGCAACTACACCCTCAACCTCAAGGCCGCCGGACGCCACCGCATCATCGGCATGTATGAGCACTCCAAGAACGAATCGCTCCTCCTCCACAAGGATGAAATCATCGTTGATGACAAGGGCGTTCCCATCAACGCCACACCCACAAACAACGCCAACGCCATCGCCACCGCCAACGAACTCGTCCGCCGCCAGTATGTCACCCCCGGCGATTATAGAACTTATTACGACGGCGACGGCACCATTCCCATGCCGGAGTTCAACATCGGCGACCGCGTCTTCCACGCCGCCTACGCCATGGACGGCGGCATATCCTCCCACACCTTCAAGGAAATCAACTCCTATATGATCGCGCTCCAAAGTTTCTGGTGGCACGACAAAATAGTGACCACCCTCGGCGCCCGCCTCGACAGCGTCGACTTTAAAAGCGAATACTGCGACCCCGACTTGTATCCGGACTGCCGCATCACCGACCCGACCGACCCGCGCGTGCTCGGCGGCCAGAAATCGCTGTATGAAGCGGTCTTCGACGGAAAATATAAAACCCAGTCCTACCTCCCCTTCACCTTCACCGGCGGCGTTGTATATCATGCCACGAACCGCGTCTCCCTCTTTTATGATTACGGCACCAACCGCGGCACGCCCTACCTCGACGGACGCACCGTGCTGCCCCTCAACACCGCGAATCCCCCGCCATCGAGCAACCCCCCGCTCACCGAGGGCCGGACGCAGGACTACGGCGTCATGCTCGACCTGCTGGGCAACAACAAACTCTTCCTGCGCGTCACTCGTTATGACACGCGCCAGTTGCACAACGCCGGCTACATCCCCAACGGCATCACCGGCACCGACGGCAACGGCTTCGGCTCCACCAACCTCACTATGATATACCACCTCCTTTATGACGAGGGCCTGATCACCGCCGACAAACTCGCCAGCCAGCCGCACTGGAACGCCGGCATGGGCGACATATATACAAAAGGCTACGAGGTCGAGCTGACCGCCAACCCCACCAAAAACATCACCTTCCGCCTCACCTATTCCTATTCCGACCGCAACACCCACAACATAGCCCAGGAAGTCATCGATTATTATAATTCCCAGATACCCTGGTTCTGGGACCTGACCAAGGACGACTTGGGCGCGCGGGCGCAAATCTACCAATGGTTGTATGATCCCGTCACGGACCAGTCGAACGCCTTGCAGTATGTCTCCCCAAGCGCCGGCCAGACCTATTCCTCCGCGAACAGCGTGCGCCGCGGCCTGTATGACAACATGTCAAACCAATCCGGCCCGCTCGGCTCGCGCCCCCACAAGTTCAACGTCACCATCCGCTACCAGTTTCACAACGGCTTCCTCAAGGGCCTGGCCGTAGGCGGCGGCGCCCGCTTCCAGTCGGCCAATTACATGCCCGACCCCAACGGCGTGCTCGTGACCGGCGGAGACTGGCCCAACGGCCTGCCCCCGGCCAAACTCACGCCCGACACCGCCATGCCCGCGAGCCTTGAAATGGACAACACGGCCTGGGAGGCGAACATGACCAAGGGCCAGTCCATGTTGTTTTACGACGCCTTCGCGACCTATCGCTGCAAGATATTCAAGGGCCGGACGAACCTGATGCTCCAGATCAACGTCCGCAATATATTCGACAACGACACGATACTCATTGGCCGCCTGAACACCGACGGCACCGCCTACCGCGTCTATGTCAACGAACCCCGCACCATCCGCTTCACCGCCGGGATTGATTTCTAATTATATAAAAACCTCCCGCCCGCCGCCCTTGAACAATAAAATCTCAATACTGCTCACATCCATGAAAATCCCGCATTTATACAAATCCCGCTCCAAGCCGCGCGCCATGCTGTTTCTGTCATGCCTCCTGTGCTGCGGCGTCGGCGTGCCCCTCCGCGCGCAAACCGTCGTCAACATCTCCCCGGACGGCGACCAGGCCACGCTGGCTGCCGGCACGGACATTCTCTTCTCGCCGGGGGACATCTGGAACATCGCTGGCACGTTCACCAGCGGCGCCATCACCGACGTCAACGCCCAGCTCGGCGCCGTGTATGTGAACGGCCCGCAATCCTTCTGCCTGATTGGCGACGGCATCACCGCCTCCACCGGCACGCTCTATCTCGGCTGGGACGCGAACACCGGCCCCGGCGTGTCGCCATTCTCCGGCGTGCTCGACTTCACCGGCCTGGGCGCGAACACATTTGCCGGCGTCGAGCTTGACGGCGGCGCGTTGCGCGTCTCCTCGGCGGCGCAGCTTGGCGTGACGCTCTCGCGTCTCAATTTCCTCGGCGCGCCCGCCGCGAGCGGCACCCTGCAAATCGCCGCCAACAGCGCCGTCGACTTCGACAACGGCGCCGGCGACAACCGCCTCGTCGTCGCCGCCGGCCACGCCGCCAGTTTTCTGGTCGAGGACGGCGCGACGCTCGCCTTCTCCAACGGCAACTCCGCCACCGCGCTCGGCCTCTCGATTTACGTCAACAACAACGCGACCCTCACCCTCGACGCGCAAGGCTCCGGCGGCTATCTTTTCGACAGCAACACCTCGACCTTCGCGACGGGAGGGCAGGGCGGCGCGATTTACTCCGGCTCCGGCGCCACCACGCTGATTAACAGTGCCACCTTCCTCGACAACCACTCCAACACCCAAGGCGGCGCCATCGCCAACTACGCCGGCCACATGACCATTCTCAACAGCGCCTTCATCGGCAACAACACCCTCGGCGCCACCAGCAACGGCGGCGGCGCCATCGCCGACGTCAACATCGGCGCCGTCCTCAGCGTCACCAACGCCCTTTTCCAGGACAACACCTCCAACAGCAACGGCGGCGCCATCCTCTACAACTCTGGAACCGCGGCCACCGGCAGCGGCGGCATGACCTTCACCAGCGCCACCTTCGCCGGCAACCACGCCTTCGGCGGCGACGGCGGCGCCATCTACGCCAACGTCAGCAACGGCAACTACGGCACGATTGTCCTCAACGATGTTTCCTTCACCGGCAACACCGCCACGGGCAACGGCGGCGCCGTCTTCGTGAGCAGCAGGAACGACACCATCTCCTACAACGTCTCCGCCGGCCAGACTTCGCTCGTCGCCGGCAACACGGACGTCCACGGCGCCAACAGCTTTTACTTTGCGCAAAACCAAGGCATGGCTCTCAACATCGACGTCGCCGCCGGCGGCACTCTCGCCATGCTCGACCCCATTTACGTTTTCGGCCCGTCCCTCCCCGGAAACCAGCCCGATAATTTCACCAAAACCGGCACGGGCGTCTGGGGCCTCGGCGGCGACACCGTCATCGATGCCCAAAACAACACCTCCTTCGCCAACTTCACCATCGGCGAGGGCACGCTCCACCTCTACCGCGCCGGCGAAACCGTCGGCGGCTGCGAGGCCGCGACGGGCAACATAACGGCGGTGACTTCCAAGAGCGCCGCCTTCAGCTTTACCGTCGGCTCCGGCGCGACGCTCTCCGTCGGCGGCGGCAACACCATCGACGCCGGCGCCACCATCACCACCGGCGCCAACAGCGGCGCCGGCTCCATCATCTTCAAGCAAGGCTCCATCCTCTCCTTCGACCTCTCCGGCTACGACGCGACAGGCGGCCTCCAAGTCGCAGGCTCCGGCGCCTCGCTGCTCACGCTCTCCGCCGGAACATTCGATTACTCCACCGGCGGCCTCTTCAACTTCGGCCTCGATCTGACCGGACTGGCCGGCACCGGCACCTTCAACCTTCTCTCCGCCAGCGACGCCTTCGCGCCCATCACCGACAACGGCGCCTCGCTGCTCTCCACCTCGCTCCTGTCCACGCTTGCCGGCTACGGCCTCAGCGCGACCGACGGCATCGAAAACGGCATTCTCTGGCTGGCCCTCACCGACCTTCCCCAACTGGCCCCGCACGAGGGCAACCTGGTGCTCACCTGGACCGGCTCCAGCAACAACCGCTGGCTCGGCTTCGCCAACTGGAAGGACACCGACGGCAACAACCTCGTCTTCGCCCAAGGCGACATCATCAACTTCGCCGGCGACGACTCCGGCTCCACCACCGCCACCATCGCCCTCGCCGACACCGCCACCGCCTCCGCCATCTATTTCAGCGGCGCCAAATCCTACGCCATTTCCGGCGCCGGCAACCTCGTCACCGACGCCGCCAGCGGCACCTACAACCCCGCCGTCGACCAAGCCGCCACCGGCAAACTCATCCTCGGCGCCAGCGCCCTTCTTCCTTCTTCCTTTTTCCTTCTTCCTTTCACCGGCACCCTTGACCTCACCGGCATGACCGGCGACACCGCGAACAACTTCGCCGGCGGCATCGACATCTATGGCGGCGTGCTCCGCGTCTCCACGAACGCCCAATTCGGCACGACGCTCTCCCATCTCAATTTCCTCGTCGACACCGCCGCCGCGACCGCCTCCGGCGCCGTCGAAATCGCGCCCGACGGCGCCCTCGTCTTCGCCGGCGACGCCACCGCCAACCGCCTCGTCGTCACCACCAACCACGCCGCCGCCTTCCTCGTCGACGACGGCGCGAACCTCACCATCGCCGACGGCGTCTCCGCCAGCCCCGGCGCCGCGATTTACGTTGAAGCCGGCGCGCGCCTCACCCTCGACGCGCAAGGCGCCGGCGGCTACCTCTTCGAAAGCAACACCACCACCACGACGACGGCGCTCGGCATTGGCGGCGCGATCAGCGGCACCGGCGCCGTCATGTTCGTGACCAACGGCACATTCCGCGGCAACTACTCCAGCTCCAACGGCGGCGGCATCGCCAACAGCTCCGGCACGCTCACCGTGCTCTACAGCGATTTCGTCAACAATTACTCCACCACCGGCGGCGGCGCCCTGAGCGCCGTCAACAACAACAGCACGACGGAAATCGCCGGCGCCCTGTTTGAAAGCAACAGCACCGGCGGCAACGGCGGCGCCATCCTCTACAACACGAACACCGGCGCCGCGGGCGCCGGCGTGATGACCATCACCAGCGCCACTTTCGCCGGAAACCACTCCGGCGGCATCGGCGGCGCCATCTACTCCAACGGCAACGGCGAGGTCGTTCTCAACGATGTTTCGTTCGTCAACAACAGCGCCGCCACCAACGGCGGCGCCATGGGCGTCACCGCCGCGAACAACACCGTGTATTACAACGTCTCCCCCGGCGGCGTCTCGCTCGTCGCCGGCAACACCGACGGCAACCACGGCGCCAACGGCATCTTCATCGGCAACAACCAGAACATACAACTCCACGTCGACGTCGGCGCCGGCGGAACCCTCGCCATGCTCGACCCCGTTTACGTCAACGGCGCGGCCACCAATGCCACGACGCTGCCCGATTACATCGACAAAACCGGCCCCGGAACCTGGAACCTCGGCGGCAACACCACCGTCGACGCCAACTCCAACAACGCCTTTGCCGTCTTCACCGTCGCCGAGGGCACGCTCCACCTCTACCGCGCCGGCGAAGGCGCCGGCGGCTACGAAGCCGCGACGGGCAACATGACGGTCGCTCCCGGCAAAAGCGCCAGCTTCAGCTTCGAGGTCAGGCCCGGCGCCACCCTCTCCGCCGGCGGCGGCAACGTCATCGACACCGGCGGCGGCGGCTCCATCACCCTCGGCGCCAACTCCACCATCGCCCTCGACATCGCCGGCGCCGCCCTCAACGGCCCCGCCTCTTCCTCCATCCTCACCCTCAACGCCCCGCTCGGCGCCCTCAACGCCAACGCCTGGGCGCAAATCCTCGACCTCCTCAACCCGTCCAGCCTCAACCTTCTCAACCCCAACCCCGGCAACGGCGACTACTACGACCTCATCACCCTCGGCAACGGCAACCTCTTCACCGCCGATCCCAACACCCTCTTCACCCTCGACGCCGCGCTCGCCGACGCAGGCTACATCCTCGGCCTCAACGACGGTGGCGCCACACTTGCCCTCCTCTACAACTACTCCGCCCCCGTCAACGGCGTCCTCACCTGGACAGGCGCCGCCGGCGACAACCTCTGGGCCGGCTCCGTCAACTGGACAACCCTCGGCGCCGGCGTGAAATTCACGCAAGGCGACATCATCAACCTCGCCAGCACCACGCCCGCCCCCGCCCTCGGCGCCAGCAACACCATCTCCGTCAACGCCGCCACCAGCGCGACCGTCTCCGGCATCTACGTCAGCGGCACCCAAAGCTACACCATCACCGGCGCCCCCATCGTCTCCGCCACCGGCGCCGGCTCCCTCTCCGCCGCCGCCGCCGCCACCGGCAAACTCATCCTCGGCGCCCGCGCCTCCGACGCCGCCGACATCCTCGACCAAGGCCCCGCCGCCGCTTTCTCCGGCACGCTGACCCTCGCCAACACGGCGGGAGGCGCGAACAATTTCCAAAACGGCATCGTCATCAACTCCGGCGAACTCGTCGGCGACGCCCAAACCCTCAACGCAGGGGCGTCGCTTGCGACGCCCGCCCCCGCGACGCCCGCCCCCGGCATCCTCGACAACGGCACGCTCACCTTCGCCCAAACCGTCACCGCCACCTACGCCGCCCCCATCACCGGCACCGGCGTCATCAACAAAAACAACGCCGGCGCCCTCACCCTCGCCGCCGACAGCGGCGCGTTCACCGGCACGACCAACGTCAACGCCGGCGACCTCCTCCTGAACGCCGGCGTAGGTGCGTCGCAAGCGACGCCCGCCGCCGCCCTCGGCGGCAACATCCGCGTCGCCCCCAACGCGACCTTCGGCGGCTCCGGCGCCGCCGGCGCCATTAACCTGTCCCCTGACGCCACGCTCCAAGTCGGACTCAGGACTCCCGACTCCGGACTCCGCGGCTCCGGCACCTTGGCGTTGACCGGCGACCTCCTCCTCTCCGCCGGCTCCATCCTCGACTACGGCATCTACGCCGGCAACGGCGGCAGCGCCGACTTGCTCGACATCGGCGGCTCCCTGACCCAGGGCGGCGCGAGCATCATCAACGTCAGCCAGCTCCTCTCCTCCGGCAGCGTCGCGCTCATCGACGCGGCCGGCGGCCTGTCCGCCTTCAACACCGGCTTGCTCGGCCTCACCGTCGCCAGCATTTCAAGCACCGACGCCTTTTTCGCCAAGGACGACAACATCCTCTGGCTCGTCTTCACCGGCGGCGGCGTCAACCCGCCAGTCACCATCGCGAACAATTCCGTCCTCACCTGGACCGGCGCCGCCGGCGACAACGCCTGGGCCGGCTCCGTCAACTGGATCGCCCCCGGCACCGGCACGACCTTCACGCAAGGCGACATCGTCAACCTCGCCGGCGCCGCGACCCCGCCCGTCGCCGGCGCAAGCAACACCATCGCCCTCGCCGCCACCGCGACCGTCGCCGGCATGTATGTGAGCGGCACCGAGTCCTACGCCATCACCGGCGCCGCCATCGTCACCGCGACCGGCGCCGCCTCCACCACGTTCTCCGGCAGCGCCGCCGCCAGCGGCAAACTCGTCCTCGGCGGCAGCGCCGCGCCCGACGCCGGCAGCGTTGTCACCACCTCCGCCGCCGCCTTCGCCGGCACGCTCGACTTCTCCGGCCAGGACGCCGGCGCCGCCAACAGCTTCATCGGCGGCGTCGACATTCGCGGCGGCGCGTTGCGCATCTCCTCCGCCGGACAGCTCGGCACGACGCTCTCGCGCCTCAACTTCCCCGGCGCGCCCGCCGCGAGCGGCACGCTCGTCATCGCCTCCGCCGCGAACGTCGTCTTCAACAACAGCGCCGGCGACAACCGCCTCGTCGTCGCCTCCGGCGCCGCCGCCAATTTTCTGGTCGAAGACGGCGCGAACCTGGCCTTCACCAACGGCAACTCCTCCGCCGTCCTCGGCCTTGCGATTTACGTCAACAACGGCGCGAGCCTCACCCTCGGCGCGCAAGGCTCCGGCGGCTACCTCTTCGCCAGCAACACCTCGACCTCCGCGTCGGGCGGGCAGGGCGGCGCGATTTACTCCGGCTCGCTCGCCACCACGCTCATCGCCAGCGCCACTTTTCTCGACAACCACTCCAACAACCAGGGCGGCGCCGTCGCCAACTACGCAGGCCGCATGACCGTGCTCGACAGCGTGTTCATCGGCAACAACACCCTCGGCGCCAGCAGCGGCGGCGGCGGCGCCATCGCCGACGTCAACATCGGCGCCGTGCTCGACGTCACCGGCGCCCTTTTCCAAGACAACACCTCCAACACCAGCGGCGGCGCCCTCCTGTATAACTCCGGCACCGCGGCCACTGGCAGCGGCAGCCTGACCGTCACCAGCGCCACCTTCGCCAACAACCACGCCCTCGGCGGCGACGGCGGCGCCATCTCCGCCAACGTCAGCAACGGCAACTACGGCGCGATTGTTTTCAACGATGTCACCTTCACCGGCAACACCGCCACGGGCAACGGCGGCGCCATCTTCGTGAGCAGCAGGAACGACACCATCGCCTATAACGTCTCCGCCGGCCAGACTTCGCTCATCGCCGGCAACACGGACGGCAACCACGGCGCCAGCAGCTTTTACTTCGCGCAAAACCAGGGCATGGAACTCAACGTCAGCGTCGGCGCCGGCGGCACCCTCGCCATGCTCGACCCCATTTACGTCTTCGGCCCGAACGCGGCCAGCAACATTCAGGATTACTTCACCAAGGACGGCGCCGGCGTCTGGGGCTTCGGCGGCACAACCATCATCGACTCCCAAAACACCAACGGCTTTGCCCAGTTCACCATCAGCGCGGGCGAACTTCACCTTTACCGCGACGGCGAAATCGTCGGCGGCTACCGCGCCACGACAGGCAGCATAATCTCCGGCAGCGGCGGCGCCGGCTTCAGCTTCGACGTTCAACGCGGCGCGACACTCTCCGTCGGCGGCGGCAACCGCCTCTCCGCCGGCAACTCCACCGTCACCCACGGCGGCGCCGCCTCCATCACCTTCGAACCCGGCTCCATCCTCTCCTTCGACATCGGCCACTACCACGACGTCGCCGGCGCCAGCGACATCGCGGGCGACATTGACGGCACGCCGATGCTCACGATCAGCGCCGGGGTTCTCACCTACGCCACCGGCGGCGCCGCCAGCTTCGCGCTCGACGTCACCGGCTTGGAAAACTTGTCCGCTGGCGGCACCTTCAACCTCCTCGCCGCCAGCGACAACCTTGCCGCCATCCACGACCAGGGCGCCTCGCTGCTCACCGCCTCGCTCCAAGCCGGTTTCGCCAACTACGGCTTCACCGCCACCGACGGCATCACCAACAGCATCCTCTGGCTCGGCCTCGCCGAAATCCCCCTGCTCCCGTCGCACGAGGGCAACAGCGTCCTCACCTGGACCGGCTCCTCCAGCGTCCGCTGGCTCGGCTTCGCCAACTGGAAGGACGCCGCCAGCCCCGCCCTCGTTTTCGCCCAGGGCGACATCGTCAACTTCACCGGCGCGAACACCGCCAACGACACCGTCGTCCTCACCGACTCCGCCACCGCCTCCGGCATCTATTTCAGCGGCTCCAAAACCTACGCCCTCACCGGCGCCGGCAACCTCGTCACCGCCGTCAGCGGCACCTACAACCCCGCCGTCGACCAAGCCGCCACCGGCAAACTAATCCTCGGCGCCAGCGCCCTTCTTCCTTCTTCCTTTTCCCTTCTTTCTTTCACCGGCGTCCTCGACCTCACCGGCATGAACGGCGCCGCGAACAACTTCACCGGCGGCGTCGACATCTACGGCGGCGCGCTCCGCGTTTCCTCAACCGCGCAACTCGGCGCGCCGCTCTCTCGCGTCAACTTCCTCGGCACGCCCGCCACCACGACCGGCACGCTCGTCCTTGCCGCCAACGCCACCCTCGCCTTCGACGGCGGCGCCACCGGCGCGGACAACCGCCTCGCCCTCGCCGACGGCGCCGCCGCCAGTTTCCTCGTCGAGGACGGCGCGACGCTCGCCTTCGCCAACGCCAGCTCCGCCTCCGCTCCCGGCGCCGCGATTTACGCCGGCTCCGGCGCCACCCTCGCCCTCAACGCGGCAGGCTCCGGCGCCTATGTTTTTGAAAGCAACACTTCCGCGGCGCGCGGCGGCGCGATGAGCGGCACCGGCGCGGCCATGCTGGTCAACGGCGCCGCGTTCCTCGGCAACTACGCCGGCGACACCGGCGGCGCCATCGGCGACAGCTCCGGCACGCTGACCGTGCTCAACAGCGCCTTCACCGGCAACTACGCGGCGGGCAGCGGCGGCGCCATCAGCGCCGTCAACAACAACAGCGCAGTCACCATCACCAACGCCCTGTTTGACGGCAACACCTCCGCCGCCAACGGCGGCGCCATCCTCTACAACACGGCCACCTCGGCCGCGGGCGATGGCGTGATGACCATCACCAGCGCCACCTTCGCCGGAAACCACGCCGCCGGCAACGGCGGCGCCATCTACGAAAACGTCAGCCCCAACACCGGCGCCCTGCTCGTCCTCAACGATGTTTCCTTCACCGGCAACAGCGCCGGCGACGGCAGCGGCGGCAACGCCAATGGCAACGGCGGCGCCATCTCCGTGACCGCCGCCAACGGCGCCGTGTTCTACAACGTCTCCCCCGGCCAGACTTCGCTGGTCGCCGGCAACACCGACACCAACCACGGCGCCAACGGCATCTTCCTCGCCAACAACCAAAACCTGCGCCTCTCCGTCAACGTCGGCGCCGGCGGCGTCCTCGCCATGCTCGACCCCGTTTACGTCAACGGCGCCGCCACCAACGCCACCACGCTGCCCGATTACATCGACAAGACCGGCCCCGGAACTTGGAACCTCGGCGGCAGCACCACCATCGACGCCAACTCCAGCAACGCCTTTGTCGCCTTCACCGTCGCCCAAGGCACGCTCCACCTCTACCGCGCCGGCGAAACCGCCGCCGGCTACGAAGCCGCGACGGGCGGCATAATCGCCGCGCCCGGCAAAAGCGCCAGCTTCAGCTTCGAGGTCAGGGACGGCGCCACCCTTTCCGCCGGCGGCGGCAACATCATCGACGCCGGCGGCGCCGGCTCCATCACCCTCGGCGCCAACTCCACCATCGCCCTCGACCTCGCCGGCGCCGCGCCCAACACCGGCGCCTCCTCCGCCATCCTCACCCTCAACGCCCCCCTCGGCGCCCTCGACGCCGCCGGCTGGACGCAAACCCTCGCCCTTCTTAACCTGTCCCTTGTCGCCCCCTCCAACAACACCTACTACGACCTCATCACCCTCGGCGGCGGCAACCTCTTCACCGACGACAACCTCGCCTCCTTCAACTTCGCCGCCCCGCTCGACGACGGCTACAGCCTCCGCCTCCTCTACAGTGGCACTACCCTCGCCCTCTACTACAACCTCGCCGTCGACAACCGCGTCATCACCTGGGCCGGCGTCACCGGCAGCTCATGGAGCGCCGCCGGCAACTGGGAAATTTCCGGCACCAGCATGAGGTATAACCAAGGCGACATCGTAAACCTCGCCGGCGCCCCTGGCGGGACGCCCTCCGCGTCGTCCGCCGCCATCGCCGTCGACACCACCACCAGCGCGACCGTCGCCGGCATCTACGTCAGCGGCACCCAAAGCTACACCATCACCGGCGCCGCCATCGTTTCCGCCACCGGCGTCGGCACCCTCTCCGGCAGCGCCGCCGCCACAGGCAAACTCATCCTCGGCGCCTTCGCCTCCGACGATGCTGGCAACCTCGACCAAAGCCCCGCCGCCGCCTTCACCGGCACGCTGACCCTCGCCAACACGGCGGGAGGCGCGAACAATTTCCAAAACGGCATCGTCATCAACTCCGGCGAACTCGTCGGCAACGCCCAA
>Ga0123354_10001828_pt1 | contig 26915 bp, 18 predicted proteins | sample TergutLab28metaG_2_FD_97872 | JGI IMG/M metagenome (GOLD analysis project Ga0123354, IMG submission 97872) | Labiotermes labralis P4 segment gut microbial communities from Petit-Saut dam, French Guiana - Lab288 P4 | ecosystem: Host-associated > Arthropoda: Insects > Digestive system > Gut ...
ATAGATTATAACGCTTTGTATTTTGCAGTGCCAGACATTGTATACACCAATAGAGTTCTACAGACCACAGGCGGTGTGCTAAAATTTCATTTGTTTAAGTTAAAATATGAATTTCCTTTCACATTAGACTTATAGGTTATAGGCTTTAAAATTCACGACGTGTTCTGATATTATTTACATATCCCTCGTTAGAATTCCATATCTAGCTACGTGATGAACGCCACAATATCAAGACGGAAGTAGCTGAAGGCATGTTTTTCTACAGGTAGGTTTTAAGTTTGCTGTCGGATTGCCGGTTAAACGATGTATATATTGATTTCGTCTTTGGGGAAATAAAAATGTTACCTGTGGAATAGAAAACTGTGGTGGTTTGGCTTGATGTTTGAAGTTTATGTAAAAAATAAGCGCATAATTTATGAAATTATGAGTACATATTTCCCTTCTTAAACGCTTTAACCCTCACTAAATCGGTGGAGTATTCGCTAAATTAGAAGTTATAAATTCTGTAACTCCTATCTAACAACAGTCCATGGGCTCAGAGTATTAACATATGAAGCCTGGAGATTATTAAAAGTGATTAGACCCAACGACATTGCTCCATGACACGAACCAACACCCTAAAATGAGAGACTTTCGTGGCTCCTGCTGTAATTCGAAACTCTAATCCTTGCAATTGAAAGTAAATTAATTTTGTACCTAAGTAAATTATATTGGATAATGTAGCAATTAAAGCTAAATGGTCATATCCTCCACCACGCTAACCCAAGACACGATCCGTACCTATAACCCTTCCTACGCCCCCAAAAATAACATAGGTTAGTTCGATATCGTGGGCTGGGTTGTTCAGACGGTACAGCGACTGACAACGACTTGGAAGGTCCGGGAACGAATCCCGGTAGGGACGAGATTTTCCGCCTTTCCAGACCGGATCTGAGGCCCACACATCCTCCTGTAAAATGAGTACCGGGCTTTTACGGGGGGTTAAGTACGGCCACGACGTGCTGCTGAATATTCACCCCATTCTAATGCAACGGGCGTGGAAGAGTAGAGTTATATATCTGCCCACACTTTGGGCCACATCAGGCATGTAAACTGATCACTTTACTTTTCATTTCGATGTCACTAGACATGTTCTTTTATATACTACCCCTAAATTCGTAAGAAGAAGGCAACACAACCGCATGGTCGAATTAACCCTGTCCTTCAATCCACAATGTGCATGAAAACTTGAACTTATTTAATACCGTTTCCTTAAATTTGTTGAGAAAATTCAAGATTCATTATAATCTGACAACAATAACGGTACTTCAAAAGAATGTCTGTGTTCATTTATGATAAGCTAATATCCACCTCATTTCTTGTTGGAATGAATAATTTTTAAACAGATTTATAGAGACTATATACAAATATTTTATGTTCAACGTCATTCATCTAAAATTTTTAGTTGAGTTACACTGCAAAATATTGTTACAGCCATAGAAGCCAGAGACAGGAATAAAGTAGAACTCATGCGCATCAGGTGGCGGATAACTAAAGCAACGCACACACATTCAGAATAAGTAATATTTATACTTTTCTACACAACTATAAGTACTCGAACTGCCCTCAGTGTTAGGTTATAAAATATTGACCTTAATTTTTGTTATTAATTTAACTGAAATTTGGAATTTATCTTTTTGAGTGTTCGTGCTGGAACCGTGAGCTATATATTACGTCATTTGAACAGGTGCTTGACGTTTGCAGTTATGTGTTGTGTTGAAGAATATTGTGACACGCTACAGTGAACTGGCCCAGCTCTATGCAGTATTGTGAACAGCACTCTCACTTACTTTTCCAATAATTATTCGACACAAGTAGTGAATTACATTTTATATTTGAAATCAGCTTAATCTTGACTGTGGCATGTAAACGCTAAAGAAAAGTATACAGTAATATTTAGTTATATTAATACTTATGAAAACTGAGATAATTTTATTCTAGGCGTACGTTTTCTGTTCCGTACTTCACTTTCATTTTCCAAGACTCGGCCTTCATATTATAATATGTCATTCCGAAATATTTCTTGCAATACCTTCACCATATAGTGTTACAAACATAACCAACACTTTACTGTCACTCAGAAATCTCACAATTTCTATTGTTCTACAAATTCTCATCTAGCTTTATTACTTGCAGCAAGTATTGTTGTGGCACAGAAGGACACCAAGAATTACTCAAGAAATATTACATCCGGATTTACTTCAAAGATTGTGTGGTGACAATGTATTTACAAACTTTCAAATAAATGCCCTTCGATTTAATGTTCAATGACCTTTGTTTCAAAAGTGCAATATTTGTGGATGGTATCAGGTTTTTATTATTTGATGATATGAAATGAGCAACACTATATTAATATGATTATAGAGGATTAATAAATCAATTCTGACGCGGTAGAAGAGAGGTAGTCGGAAAGGAATGTTTCCAGTGAAAATTTGTCCACAACAATTACCAGATATTCTAACCTAGAACACAGACCGTTCCTCCACAGTCAGAACTGGCAACAAACCAACTGGGCCACAGTACGAAGTATTAAGAAACGGGATTATGTTACTTCTAAAAAAAATTAGTTTGCTCTGCACTTTACAAGATCTGTGTGTGTTATAAAAGCGAAACAGCTAATGTTCCATAAGGAAATTATCGATGATTTTCTGATGACCATACAAAATACAAAAAAGATGCCGTGATGAAATGCATATAATTTTTGTGTGCTTAACCATTGTACTGCTAACGTCGAGAATATTGTGAGCTCCTAATAATGCCAGGAAAAGCAGATGGGAATTAATTCAGCGTTTAAAGAGTTAAGCCCAGCAGTACGTGAATTGTGACAAGGCTTTAGAGCTAATGGATATCGGTAATTAGCGGACAGTCTTCCAGGATTACGATCTTGTACTTGTGAAGGGCACATTGCATTTGTGCTTCAATAAACATAGTAACGTCTAAGCATATTATGGGTTAGATATATACACCCACTTGTTCTTGACGACGGCATACGATAGAGATGTGCCGTTAAATACAACGTCCGACAGCTATCTCCTTCAAAAAATAAACGTCGGTATGTTCTGAATATGATGAGTGGGGGGAGTGGGGATGGAGGGATTGGGCAGGGGAAAGGTTTCTGTTATATTTAAACTTAAAAAAATTTTCTTCCATATTTAGCAAAGTTTTGTAGTTGATACAAATTAAAGTGTTTTGTCCTTTTCTTTCTTTTCTGTCCAGAACTGTTGTACGAACATTATGTAAGCCACCAGCTTAATGTTATCATGCTTAATTCTCGCCATTCCTGTAAGTCATACCTTTGTTTATATTTCCATTTCTTAGTAAGCAGACCAGGCAAAGGAGGAATATAATTTCCTTCTATTTCTTTTTATTTATAAGTGGTCTCGCTAAGTTTTTACCGCGCGAGCAATGTGTGGAATAACGCACGTAACAGTAGCTGGCTTGTGTTCCAGTTACAGTCTGCTGTGTATCTCGAACAGTAACTGAGCAACAGAGAATAAAGCTGGACAATCAGGAGTGTTAACGGTAATGAAGGGCCCCACTGGCGAGATTTCTGACCAATAAAAAGTAATTATGTTCTAATTGCGCACAATATAAGTCCAATACCCTCTGCTTGGGAATTATTGATAGTGTGTGCGGGCTGACCGACACACGTCTTAAACCGGAAATTCGAAATCCGTCCGTCTGGGAACAACATCCAAGATAGTTCCCTACCGTGTCCGCGCAGGATACAACAACTAGGTCAGCATATACAATGAACTTCATCGCCTTAAGAGTAAACTCACTAATATATTTATTCTCCACTGATAGTCTCAAAGTGAGGAAAAGTAAATAGTATGATTGCTATACTTTACAGAAGGTATAATATCTACTTCTCATAAAACGTATTGCTTAAACCTTTAAATTACTTCGTCTACGATGTCTGAAAACTTAGAAGGTTGCGTTCCATCTCCTACACCAATGTTTCTATGCGGAACGTCCTCTTGCTGTTGACGATTCCGCCTACTGACAGTGATCTGCTCTCAATTCCACCAACTGGATAACATCTATGTTGTCGTCCTGCAATTCCTTCAGCACTATCTTCACTGTCGCTTCGTCAGTTTGTTTGCTTCGAAACAACATATAAACATACGCTGCAAGCAGTTTATCGAATGTTGTAAGATTTGTATTTCATTTGCGTGTAACTGAGAAATTTGTGATTAAGACAAACTCCACAATTTTGTACCGTCTCCGCATTCACCTCAAACCACAGGTTTTCACCTCCAGGACATTTTCCTTTATTCCCTTTCCTTCTTATAAACCTCCAGTACAAATATACACTGTGGCTATACGTAGCGTTTGGTAGCGCTAAGAACTGGTTGACGTAGGCCTTAGTGGAATGGACTGGAATACGTCGGGAAGCAGAAATTTTGATGTTTTTCTTACTGGCTTGTGTAGATTATTTATGGTGTTGAATCGGTTTGATGGGAACATATTTTGTTAAAATTATGTGCGTTTTACATTACATGTGGAAATTTAGTGTTTAATGTAGATCAACTGCACAATTTGTCAACACGAACACAAAAAACACAGGCAATTAACATGTAACCGTAATATTGTGACAAGGTTTCTTAAATATTGTTGACGTTTTAACTATCCTCATTGCGTTTCTATAACATTATCTGAAAAGTGTTATATATTCGGAGAATTTGTCTCTTGCCTTACCTGTACAGCAAGGAAAACGCATGTACTGTATTATGTTATCGTATTTTTCATATCTGGATGTAACATATTTTTCCACATTATCTGACGAATGTAGCAGGGTTCAGAAAAGAATTCATCGAAAAAGTAATTGGTTTTTTAATTTTTTTTTTTTACAAATTAATTCGGAAAATTCTATACTTCAAAGAATAATTCACCGATATTTCACTATGAATGTATATATGTGTTTATTAAAGTACCCATTGTTCTTTTCCCATTTCAGCAGGGCATGAATTTTTCCCATAATTTTTGAAAGGATGTGGAATATAAAATACATCGAAGATCTTTCCATTCTGAGACAAGGTTTTCGATGCTGGTGGCAGAACAAACGAACGGACTAATTAACTTAAAGCCATTAAAATCCAATAATCAGTTTATAAGAAATGGGCGAAGCGTTAAATATATATCAATCTGTCATACATTTAAATCATTCAAAAGGCTCGTACTTACGTTTGTTTGACTTAAGTGAGCAGTATTTCATAATGACGTAACGGTCAGAGCCAATTGCTAAGACGATGACGCGTCCATTCCACCGTGTTATGAAGGTGACTTACGTTAATGTTATTTTAAATGGGAGTTCATTATATTTAACATTTTGAATTACTCTGTGTGAAGTTGGTTTTTCAAAAATGCATTGTAGTTAAAAACAACAAAAATTGTTATGTGTCCAGATTGCTTAAATGTTCGTGCCAGATCAATCACATACACAAAATTCTTTTGTTCTTTTGTTTGCATGGATGTATTGTCTCTTCAGTTTTCTTGTCACCGAAATCAGCCTACGGACTTAGGATACTTGCGTACACACTTTAAATTTCCTCCAGTCTCCCTCCTTCTTGTTATACTCAAGGTCCACATCCCATTACTTCGTTTCTTCAAAAAATATTATTTAATATTGAGAGACGTTGGGTTAAGCAAAATCTCCAACACCTTCACCAAAGAGAACTCCAGTTCTGAGGTCTTACAGACAGTATCCTCGTCCGTATCTGGACTGACTTAAACGTATCATACAAATAGAGGTATAGGAAATACTGAATGGGTATTTAGAAATAAAATTATATTTGGTTTTCATGGACTAGTGGAGTTCCAAATATTTATTTTTATCAAAAAATTCTGACATTTATGTAAAATTATTTGATTTTTAATCTTTACGTTGCTCTTGTATTAACATTGCGCTCTTCGACAAAATTTTTACCCAATACTTACACACTAAGTAGTGAATTTCTAAATAACCGGCAGTATTCCAGTTTTTGCATAGCCGTAGGTTTAAAGTGACGTTGTTCACAGTAGAACACAATAAGATTATAATTAGACACAAATTGTTATTTGAAAAAATGTAGGCAGCCCTGTTGTTTTGATGGTGGCTAACCTTTTGTTTGACCATTCTGAACAGCAGAGAATTCATGAGAGTGCTAAAATTAGCCTAAAAATTTTTATCTTTCTTAAGCAACTTGCGCAACGTCTGCAACATGTGCAACATGCACATCTACGTGTAGATTGTATGCTGTTGATCTATTGTTAATAATGTCTCAAATATTCTACAAATTAAATAAATGATATTATTCTGTCTTAGTCAGAATAATTTCAGCCGTTGTTGAAGCATTATGTGCTGAGAGACAGAAATGAAAATCCACGTTTATTGTGACATGTCTTCAACTTTTAATGTAACGGTTGAAAGACGACAACATCAGTACAAGGAAGTATAAGAGAATAACAACTTTAACATAGATTTAGAAACCGTAGTGAATTTCTTCAGATGATTTAAGGAAACTGATTTTAATGAGTGTCACTCACGAGATTTGAAACCGAAATTTCCGGAAAAAAGGATTGAGTAAACTCTTATCTCTTAATTATAATATGTTTTGTATCGTTCATTATTCAATAAATTATTTTACAATAAACATCTATTTTTATAATACGAAAATATGTTATATTTAAAATATAAATTATTATGTAAAACAAAGCGTTTCGACTATTAATTAGTCACCGTCAGACAGAACGTACATCATTGAAATACGTTTAAACAGGAAATAAAACTTTTTTGAAAGGATATCATACTTGTATACACTAGAGGATATCGATGTCTTGAGCATCACAGAGTAGCATAAAATGATGTCAACTTTTAATTCACTTGACTTTACTAGGATAATTTTTAAGATAATTCAGTTTCACTTCATATTTCATACACGTATAATTGAATTCTGGTCTGCATGATGACAGATCAAAATTCGAAACAAGGTAGAGGAAATATTTTTGTAAATTGTAATAAAATTTTCAAAGCGTTATAGGGCATTTGCTAGCTATTGTAAGATACACTTATCGGTTACATTCTTTTTTGTATTCCATAAATGGGGAGGGAAGAAAAACACATTTAATACACTTATAAGCATATTATTAAAATGTACTACAAAATCATTACTTAAAAGCATTAATAATAATATACAAAAATTACAATTTAAAAGTCTCCAAATTCCTAATATCCTGTGTCATAAAAATTCAATTCGCAGAAAATTTCTACCTGTTATATCGATTTGAAATTAAATTTCTTCAGGCTTCATGTCCCTAAAATAAGTAATTTTTTGTAACGGCCAAACGAATTTTAACAAAACTTGAAACTCTCACCTGCCTTACTCCTGCATTTCTTGCACTAAGTATTTTAGAGAAATGAGGGCTGTAGATATAAGAATTGTTTCTACTGCGGCCACAAGAGCGAACTCCGAAACTGTTGTCTTCCAGAGAAAATTATTAACATTAGACGGATTGTGTACTACATAAAACAAATTGAAAAATGTATAAAATATTGAATGGTTTTTGGGAAAAAATATTTCATCTGATTTTTATTGGCCAATGAATTTCTAAACATATTTCGTTACCACAAATATATTACGTCTGTGCAAAGTGAAATGTGACTTTACCAATCTTCACGCATTACACGTGATACCGTAACGCTACCTGTTAAAGGCTTTACATTTACATAGAACAGTGTTAAAATTTCACCCTTTTGTTTTAATTGCCCTAAAACTGTTAATTAACGGTTTCGTGTAATAGGAATGAAAATTGGTGATATAAATTCCCCACATTTTTGTACCAAATAGTTTTTTGGGGAGGGATTTCGTAATTCGTGTCAAATGTATGTTGACATGTAATGTATCCTTTTCTGTTCCACATATATTATAGTTGCAATATTTTGAGAAATGTAACTAAACACCTGTTGTTTGACCTAGTTTCAGTAATTTTAGCTATTGCTAAAGAATAATGTGCGTACAGACTGCGACTAATTTCAACGTTTATGATAGCGTGTTATTAACAATACTGCACAACTTAAAAAAAGAGAGTAAACAAAACAATATATAGTTTATATGAAAATTGTGCTTTTAAGAGATACATTATAAGAAATTGGTACAGCCAGAGAGGCCAGAGACAACAATGTATACGAAGAATGAGCATCAATTGCTGTATAAGGAAAGCTACAGACACGTAATCAGAATAGTTATTATTTAATACTTTTGTAAGTCAACCATAAATACTCGAGAAATCCTCAGCATTACCTTCTTAAAAATAGATTGTTTTATTTCCATTTAGAGCTCTATTTGTAGTGGTGAACATTGCGCTTAACATTACGTCATTTTACAAGTACCTTAAGACTTAATTATATAGTGTGCCTAAGAATATTGTGACATGCATCAGTAGACTTGTTTAGTTGTATGACTGTACTGTGAACAACATTCCATCTTCTTGGTCCATTAAATATTCGACTCAAGAAGTGTATTATTCTTTCTGTTCGAAACCTGGTGTAGGCGATGTGGCGCATTGCCATACAAGCCGGAAAGTTGAGGGTTCAAATCCCGATGATGTAATTGGAAATTTCAATTTATATAATCCTTCTGAACGCGCTTTGGCCATGAGGTTGAACCAGCATCTAACAGAAATGAGTACCAGGAATAATTCCTGGGGGTAAAAGCGGCCGGTGCTTACGGCTTACCACCATTACTTGCCGATTGTCTTGAAATCTGGGAGTCTCAAACTACTGGAACCCTCAGATTCTCTCCCCGTCTGTAATGGGATTGTTTTACATTTACCTTTATTCGAAACCTACTTAATCTGCACTGTTTCACGAAAACGCAAAATAGTAGATTTATCTAGAATACAAACAAAACAATTCATAAGTTTAAATAAAAAAGTGTGTTAAACATATATTGGTCGTGATTTTTTATTTCTTCTTTTATTTTATTTTCCATTCCCCCGTCTTTACATTATTTTATGCCATTCCGGAATATTTTTTGCAATACATTCAATATCGGTTGTAACAAAAGTAACAACACTCGTTCCCTATCCTTCGTTACTAATTCTCTTCAAGCCATTGTAATCACAGCAAGATTATGAAGTTTCATTTCTTCCCTATTTCACATGACACAAGACAGTCTAATCAATTACATTCAGACTACACTGAAAGATTAGTTTATTGACCACGTTTTTTAAAATATTTAAAAAATAAATAAGTTCACATTTTTGTCCAATGCCCCCCAATTTCCAAAAGAACATAGTTTCTGGAAAGTTTAAAATTTTCTTTGTTTGATCATCTAGTCTGTGCACACAATACAATAATATGAGTATTGTGGTTCAGTAAAACGTATCCATAAAAGCAAATAAATAGGTTGTGATGCAGTTCTTTAAATATTTCAATGTTTAAGCCTGGCAGTACATGAAGTAACCACTGGGCGTTTGAGGGCTGATCAATGACGGCAACTGGCGGACAGTCGTCTAGAGTTACGATCACAAACACGTGAAGCCACGGTGTATCTGTGCTACAATAAACATAGCATCGAGTTTGTTGTACTTTAGACTACACATCCACGCATTGTGGTAGACAGCACTAGAGAGAGATATACTGCAAATTTCAACTTCCATCAGCTATCTTCTCGCAATAGAAACACCTTTACGTACTGAATATGGGAATGGAGAGACTGGACAAGGGAATGGTTTATGTACAATTAAGGGGAAAAGAAACACGATCGTACTGACTGTAGCTAAATAAATATACAAAACCTGCTCAGAATATTTTATGAGCTTCATGACTTCAATTTATATTCATTTATATGTTTATTCTCCAATTATATTCCCAAAGTGAGGAAAGACTAACAGAATTAATGATTATAAGTGCATTAGATATAACGTCCAGTTCTTATAAAAATGCTGCATTCAAGCAATTATTCATTCTCCCAGAATATTTCAAATCGCAGAAGTTTGCATTTCATTTCTTATACCAGGGCCTCTATGATGAATTTCTTGCTGCTGTTGAAAATTCTTCCTACTGGCAGTAATCTGTCCTCGACATCGTCAGCTTGGTAACATCTAAGTTGTTGTCTTGCAACTCCTTCAACACGTCCTTTATTGTCGCTTCGTCAGGGTGTTTGCTTCGAAACGACACATAAACATTCACTGCAAGCAGATTATCGGAGGTTGTAAGACTTAAAATTAATTTATGTGTAATTGACTAAACTGTGACTAATGAAACGTTTTCATATTTATGCCGTCTCTGCACCACCTCCAAGCTATTCCCCCTCCAGTACATTTCCCATATTCCTTTCCTCCCTTATGGACATCCAATACAAATATACACTGTGGCTATTCATAGCGTTCGGTACTGATAAGAACTAATTAACATAAGCTTTAGTGAAACGCACTGTTTTACATTGGAAAGCAGAAACTATGAAACTGGTTTGTGAGCTGTAGATTTCTGTTGTTGAATCAGTTTTATTGAAATCTTTTAGTTAAAATTATTGCGTTTATACATTGCGTGTGGAAAATAAATGCTTTATGTAGATCATTTGCCAATACAAAAAATATACGCGACAGGCAATAAACGTGTAATCGTCATATTGTGGCACGTTTGTCTAAATATTTTTGATGTGTAAAAGCAATAAGATATATATATTTTTTTCTGAGTATGTTTCTCTTGCCTTACATAAACAGCATTAAAATCGCAAGTTGTGTACTATGTTATAATATTTCCCTGTCTGGCAGTACCACATGCAACAACATCATGTGAAAAGACACAATTTTCAGAAACGTTAATAAAAACAAAATGTGTTTATTTTATTTTGTCTACAAATTGCGTTGGAAACGTTTCTCTTTCTAATAACAATTCAGCGATTTTTTCATAAAGAATGTGTTTGTGGCTTAAACAAGCCTTTATTCATCTCAGTTGAGAGCTAGCCATTAATGTTTCCACACATTTTGAAAAAAGGTCTCTAATATCACGTATTTTGATAATCATATTTTGAGACCAGTTGTTCGTTGCGAATGGAAGGAAGGTCGGACGAATGGATAAACGAACAGCCATTGAAATCCAAGTAGATAATTTTAAGAAATTCATTTTGTCATACATTTAAAACATGCACAGGACACATGCTGACGATTGCCTGACTCGAAGGAGCAGAGCTTGGCAATGGCGTAACGGTTGTAGTCGACTGCTATGACGTAGACTTGACCATTCCACATTGCCACAACAGTGACATAAATGAATGTTATTGTGTACTGGAGTTCTTTTAGACGTAAATTTTGGGAATTATTTATTTGAGGTTTGTAGATATTGCGTAAGTTTTACGACATATTATCAAATTCAGCAGTAACGTATTGTTGACAATATTTTAATAAGATAATATTTGGTGTTTTAGTACCAAGTTAAATTCTGTGACAGGATGGATCGCAGCTTTCAATGAACTTCGAATAATTTACTTTTTTTCAGTGTCTGTGTAAAGATTTGAACCTGAAACTCCCAGAAGTGGAATATAAATTCGTTTGGTATATTAAATCAGTGCTGACAGAAAGTAACGCACAATTTGACAACCAGTAAGTAATTAGTTAAATGCAGTTCAAATTTTTGGCTTTTAAATGATACATTGATTTTAACAATGAATATATGAAATCTAATGACCTACATTTTTTAATTTTCTATGCCACATTTATAACATTCAAAAAATTTTTTTCTTTCATTTATTTGCATGAATTTATTTTCTCTTCACGTTTCTTGTACCACAAAACACCCTACAGATTTTAGTTACGTGCATACAGTATTTTACGTTCCTTCAACCTCTCCCTGTCTGTTATACAAATTTTCCATATAACATTTTGTAACTTCTTTAACCCCATTATGTAGATTAATGAGCGGTGTGAAACCAAGCAGAGTCTTCACCCACCTCACCAAAGTTCGAACAGCCAGCTTCCTCCTCAATATATGGATTGAGTTACATTTGTCACAAAACGAGTAGTGTGTGAAATATTTAATTTTTTTTAAACATTTATTTTCCATCTGATTTTCTTTGACCAGTGAAATTCTCAATATGTCTCATTTTTTCCACAATATATGGCGTTTACATATAAAGATGTGTGATCATTAATCATTACATTTTCCATGTGATACCAATGCGCTCTTCGGAAAATCTTTTACTCTATACGTACGCGTTGGAAGTTACACGTCTAAATATACAGTATTCTTCCAGTTTTTCGTATCGCCTTAGGTTTTTGTGGCTTTTTTGCTGTAAACAAAATAAGGTGAAAATTACACACAACATGTAATATGTAAAAATGTAGACAACCCACTTGTTTTGAAGATTTCACCCATTATTTTGTGCGTCCCAAATAGCAGAGAAATAAAATGTGTTTTAAAATTAAATTAGAAACTTACATTACTCTTAACCAATGTGTGTAACACGAACATTTACGTGTAGAGTGTACGCTGTTGTTCTGTATTTAATAATTCAAAGTTTAAGCACAATTAAAGAAGTTCCATTTTACTGTCTTTATCGTAATAATTTCGGGCATTGCTGAAGCATTATGTGCATAGAGATAGAAATGAATATCGACGTTTATAGTGATAGGTTTTTAATTTAACAGTCGGAAGTCAGCGTCATCAGTATAAGGAAGTATAAAATACTGATATTAATTTGCTGGCAACCGTGACGTTTTTTATTACAGTATAAATAACCCACTGAATTACTTGAGAAGCTTTAACAAGCTTTAATAAGCTTTAAACGTTTGTACTTGTCTTACATGAAAATGAACTCTGTTCACTGCAGTATACTGCCAATTATGTGTTAATACAAATGAATTGTTACAGGCAACAGGCATTTTCCTAAAATTTAATTTAATTTAACTTATACAATTAAATTAAGAGCAAATTATATATGTACCTATATTCGCTTAGAACTGTCCATCGATCTGTTGAATTTCGTACACCACACATTAGAATTAACGTGTTTCTTACATTAGGAAGCACACAGATTCCTTATGGTAATATATGGTGACATATTGTTATACCGCATTATTAAGTGTTCTATTGGATGTCCGTTTACTAGAAATCCAAATTTGTGGCATCATTGAACGCTTAATTAAATCGTCTGTGTATTGAAATAGCACTGTAGATTTCGTTTCGAATGTAGATATGTGTATAAAAATTTCACTGTTTCTAATATAAATTTGATTATAAAATTTTCCCATCTCCCAAGTGACATTATATTCGGCAGATTTATAGCCGCAACATCTGTGACTTCTGCCTATCAAGAGACTACTGGGCTAGATATGTTAAGAGAAAATAACTTGAAAAATTATTAAAATTAATTACACTAAAAACCCGCTATAAAGCCACATTATTTTTCGCCCATAGATCTTTTTGAACAGAAATTCCATGTAATATATTGTATAGAATTAGTGTCACAAATTGCATTGAAAAAAGAATGGAAATTGCGAACCCAACTGATGATATACCCTTCAACAATTAATAAGCTAAAGTTTCCCGTAGGCCGAGAAATTATGATTTTAAAGCAGTCAATGTCGTTTTTAATATCGTTCGAGAAGTGCAAGAGCACGTACCAAGGTCGGTCACCATCAAACTGTGAGAAAAACATTTGTGACAAATTTCTGACGAGTGGAACTTGTTAATTTTAAAGGAATCTATTTTATTAACTAATAAATTTTTCATTTCAGATATCCAGAATTTGTATCCACTTCTCCTGAACATATATTTGTGCGGAGAGAATTGAATCAGCTTTCAACGTGAGAAAATGGAAATGGAGTTTGTTTCAAATCTCGATTGGGAGTACAAGAATAGACAGTATGCAGTTATAACTTGACATTGAAATGCGTTCAAGTAAACCTTGGTGTTGTCTAAAATCATTAAATATTTTATATTCTTAGAGACTGTTTTGTAGACTTTGCCATCCAACATTCAAAGCATATACCGAATTATTGTATTTCCATGTTTTGCTTGTCTCACTCTGCGGTATAATTTGTCATTACTTCATAAACAATAATGTTATCGAAAAGGATTGAACATACAAATTATTCAGTGTTCCCTGCAAAAACTTTATTTGAAACATTTCTCATTTTAAGAAGAACTGACGAAATATTTTTATAAAAGTACAAAAGCAGTAAGTTTTCAAAGGATTTTTTAATTTTCTCTAAATATTTTAAAGATTTATTCTAATATTAATTTCCAAGACAAATACTAAAGTGCCAACCAATTACTTCGATGCTGAAAGGCAGTAATATCGAAGAAAAAACTCGAACTTTACAAATACTTTAATTCACCCATATGTACGAATTGGTTCCCTACTGTCTTACTACAGACCTTGCATGAAATTACTGACTTGCACTTTTAATAGGAATACGGTAGTTTTCTTTAAATCATTACAAATAATTATTCAGACATCATTCAATTACTGGAACGGAAGTGTGATATGCTCTCTTGACAGTAGGTTAATGGAACCACAAATGAAATGCAATAAAATTTGTGGCTTTATCAGCCGCTTGTTTTACAAGAAGCTTGTGAAAACACTAACACCCACCTTATTCCAATCAAAATCCCTCAAATTCAGAGTTCCAACGTTGCATTCGGCACAAAGCAACGTTTAGTTGGCGATTAGACCCAAGAAGACAATCAACAACATTTTGGTTTTAATTCCTGAAATGAAGGAAAACAAGTGATATGTGAATTGGGTTTGGCTCTTCTTTCCCTTCACACAATGAACACAGTGACGCACAGTAATGTTACATCGGCTGCTTTCCCAAAGTTTTGATTGGATAAAGACAGATATAAGCCTTTACGCCCTTTTCCAGTCAGTATAGTTTTCATCGCTTCTTCCTGTGCAACATTTCATGTTAAAAAGTCCGGGTGGACAGAACGTTCCAAGCAAGTTCACAGAAATTATTTTATAGCACATTCAGACAAATTTTAATTAAATTTCCTACAACATTTCCTACTTTATTATGTCTTTAATAAACTAACATTGGTACGTTTTTATTGTTGTACAGTGGTACAGATATTAAGCAAAATGCACGAAAACGAATTGTTCTGATTCGTGAGGAAATATGAGTCAGCATCAAACTGCAGGCCATGCTGTAAAATTTCACTGTTATATTGAGTTCACACATTAAGAAGAAAACCAGAATGTTTTCTTCAATTCCCTCTGCATTCTCTGGCTTATTATAAATCGGAAGTGTCAGGAAGGCAGTGGTAGTGACGTAAGAGAGAGTATTTTCAGGAAATACCACAATAAATTCCGAATGACTCACTCTTATGTTGGCAAATGAAATCGGGACTTTCTGAAATGAAAACTTTGTGTCAACCAATGGAAGGCGTGTGCAGCTGTTTTGACCTGACCGAAGGAAATGTGGTTTTGGCTCCTCGGAGTGCAAGTAGACACCCATTTCACACACTATCTCCCTTTAGAAACGTATTTGTATTAGCATTCCAAAATTGTGAAATTTTGATATTATATTAATCATGTTCTTCTCTCTATCCACCTGAATCTCCGCAATGAATGATTTAAGCGGACGTTTTTTGGGATATTTCGAAAACCTTTGTAGATATTCCATGTTTCATTTTCTTCTGAAAACAAATTGCAAAAATGGAATATTACTATCCCTATGTCCGTCTGTCTGTCTCTCTGTCTGTCTGTCCCTCCGATATTGTGTCCGACAGAAACGACTCTTTTGCCAACGAGGATTTTCATGGAACATAATTTTCGAATATTTGCCCAGAAATACCTGCAATTAATAAACACTGGAAAAAAATACGTCTATTTTACTTGAAACTTACGTATATTTTTAATAATATATGACTGAATTAAGTTTGAAATATGAACCTTTATTGGAGAATTTATACAAGAGCGCATTACACATATTATGAGTTGCATGACGATTTCAAGAAACGGTATATGTAACAAAATCAGTAAGAATTTTACCACCGTAGAAGACAGAGTCTTCAGATTTACACGTCTCGTGGTTATTCCGTAAAGTGTAAGAAAAGCTACACCCTCAGACTGATCCATTATGTGCGAAAGTATAATAACTCGAACACTACTCAATGTTACGTTAGAAGTATATTAGCTGCCTTTTGGCATTTAGAATTTTGTTTGTTTGTGGTGGATCACTGTGCTGAATATTACGTCATTTTAACCGGGTTTTAACATTTGTAATTATGTGGTGTGTTGTAGAATATTGTGAAATGCATAAGTAAACTTGTTTAGTTGTATGATGTACTGTGAACAGTATTCTGATTCTACTTTCAACAGATATTCGACCCAAGAACTCTACTGTATTTTATATTTGAAATCAGGTTAATCCTTGCTGTGGCATGAAAACTCTCAGCTGTTATTATCTATAATTTAAATTCACATGTCTCGTCTGTGTGATCTAGGAACATCAAAAAACTGTAACCCTAACTCACGTCTGGCTGCAGCACCACAGAAAATCATTAACATAAACTTTAATTACACACACATCAAATAGAGTCGGCGTCTTCTTCCAGCTCCTCGACAGTGCGTTTGTGTGAGACGTGTGGACCCAATTTTAGAGCACGTTTCAGAATAATCTTTGCGTGTCGAATGCAAATAAATTTTCACAGTAACACTTGACAGGTACGATAATACGTTGTTTATTTCTTTGTAATGTTAATGAAGTTGAGTCTTAAGATACACGAACATCTTTCAGACGTCTTATAATCCACTTGCTGTAAAATATCAGTATGAATACCATACTTTTAACTTAGAAATTGTTATTTATTTATTTCGTCTTCTAACAATTTGTGGCTGAATGTGTGTCCCTTAATTTCCAATGTAAAGAAAACGAAAAATTATTCCTAAAATAAATTTACGAGAACATTTCACAGAAAAGTATGAATTAGTTTGATCTTATAGTCTAAATAAACACAAATCTGAAGTTTTAAATCAATCAGTGCATATTAACCTAGTTAAAAATCCAGAATAAGATACCATAAATTCTTAAGTGAAACAAGCAATTAGAGTACTGTACACATTACGTCATACAGCTAAGCAAGTTTACAGATGCATGTCACAATATTCTTCAAAATATGACGTAATTAAAAATAACAATCACTTGTCAGTATGATGTAATGTTAAGCAAAGAAACTGCTAAATGCGAAGATGGAACAGATAAATTATAATCTAACACTTAGGACTTAATCGAGCAAACCACGATCTGCGTCTATGACACTTAATACATCCCCAAAGTAGAATAAGTTAGTTTGATATCGCAAGACTTGATCACTTTACACACTATAGCTAAATTCGTGAGAAGATGGCAGCATGTAATCATGATAGGAATAACCCTGTCTTTCAACCAAAAACCCATCAGGCTTATTATTATTATTATTAGCAACACTCTACAATAAAGGTAGCATGATCACCGTTGTGAGCAACATTGTGTGACTAGAGTGTATTAAATATTGTAACTATTTGAGATGTGTCCAGAGTGCTAAATATCAGCATAACCTCAGTGTTACGTCATAGTGCATTTCCGGTTATGTTGTTACTAAAAGGAACATCCGTTTTGGTAATAAGAACTCCTACTCTGATCCCAGAGTTTGAATTTCGTATCATGACTTCCGAAAGAAGATTCAGTGTGTCTTCTTATTCGGCTAGGTAACGAGGATTAGAATCGTCGCGGAAGCCAGCGGGATTTTGGATTCTACAACAGATTTTATAGGCCGTTGAGGCGATCTCATAACTACAAAAATCGACTATTACCTTCGTTATGTATGTCAGTCCGTCCGAATGTTTCTTTCTCTGCATGGAAAACCTGAGCTCCTACTGAAACACAGTTCATGAAATTCTTAAGGTATTTCTTTAAAATTTGTCGCAAAAATTCAAGTTTCATTAAACCCTGACAAGAATTACCATACTTTACAAGAAGACCTGTGTTTATTTATGACAAGCTAATATCTTTCCACTCTTCTTCGTCGAACGAAAATTATTTTAGACAGATTTGTAGAGAGGTCCTATACACATATTTTGTGTTCAATATCTTTTGTCTGAAATTAGTGTCTTTGTTGAGATAAATTGTAAGACACTGGTATAGCCAGAGAGGATAGATACAGCAATAAAACAGAGCTCATGCGCAATACATGCTGGAAGACTAAAGCAAAAGATGCGCACTCAGAATATGTTATATTTAATACTTTTCTACGGCAACCGTAAATATTCGAACGGTACACAATATAGACGTTATAATATATTGACCGTGTTTTGGAATTATATTAAGAGCGTTTTGGTATTTAGCGTTTTGTTTGTTTTTGTGGAGCAATGTGCATAACATTGCGTCATTTTAACAGATACTTGACTTTTGTAATTGTGTGGTGTGTTGAAGAGTATTGTGACATGTATTAGTAAACTTGATTAATTTTATGATATAATGTTAAGACCATTCTATATTATTGGATCATCCACTACTCGACACGCGAAATGAATTATATTTTGAAATTTATACCATATTATTCTGCACTGTGGCATGGAAACGCTCAGAGTTTTGTATATGTAAAATATAAAGCACATTATATATTTTTAATGGAAATTCTAATAATTATATTCTAGTTGAAATTTTCTGTTTCTTCCCTGAATTCCCTAATTCAAGCCTCGTATTTACGTTAATTTATGCCTTTCCGAAATATTTCTTGCAGTAAATCAACATCTGGTGTAACAAATACTTCAAACATTTTACAACCTCACACAATTTTCAAATATTCCTGCTGTTTTACGAGTTTCCATTTATCCTTATTACATTCAGACAGTGCTGTTGCGACAGAGAAGGAAACTAAGCACTTCTCAGGCGATATTACTTCCAGACTAAATTCAACAATTAGTGTGGTGACGAGGTAATTGAAACATTAAAATAAATGGGTTTCAGTTAATGTCCAATGGCCATATTTCCAAAAGTGTAATGCATATGGAAAGATTTCCAGACTTTCATTATTTGATGATATGGTATGAGCTAAACTAATTTCAGATGTGTGTAGTGGATTAGTAGAACGATTCTGACAGATTAGAACAGAAGTACTCGAAAAGGAACCAGTCTTAGTGGCAATTCGTCCTCCAAAATTATCAAATATTTTGACCAAGTTTCAAGACCGTGTCTCCAGGGTCAGAGGTTGGCAACAAACCAACTGAGAGACGGTACGAAATTTTTAGCATTGGGATTAAACTGACTTTTAAAAAATTCGTTTCGATCTGCTCTTAAAAGTTCTGTGTGTGCTATAAAAGCGAACCAGCTAATGCTGTTTAGGGAAATGATCGCTCTTTGTTATGATGTCCAAACACAAGTTGGGATATGGCTGTTCCGCCTCCAGGGCTAGGTTTTTGACCCAGTTTTTATGTTTTGGGTTTGTGTTGTATTTCAAGCCTTTTTGAAGTAAGGTTGTCTCATTATTGGTAAATGTGATGTCAGTATTGTTTATGACCCTGGGGTAGAAGGTGTGTGGTTTATGTGCGGTGGTTTCCTGTTGTTTTGTTAATATCTTTAGCTTATTATTTACTTATTATTTGCCTTATATACCTTTCTTCATTTTTCCGTTGATTACCCAGTATTTGTACTTATGAATTGATGTGCAGTGGTTCAGATATTGCGCAAACTGAACGAAAGCAATTCTTCTCTTTTGTGAAGGAATGTTTTTAGCATTAGACAATCTGCAGACTGTTCTGTAGAAATTCACTGTTACATGCAGACCACCCATGAAGAGGAAAACTGGTTCACTGTGCGTTCTGTAGCTTGTAACAAATTGCAGTACCAGGAAGGGTGTGGTAGTGTTGTAGTGACGTAAAAGGAAATATTAACAGACAATGCCACAATGAATTTATGAATAATGGACCATCACCTTCACAATTGAAATTGGTATTTTCCGAAATCAAATTTTTTGTGTTAGCCAATAGAACGCGTGTATTTCAGTTTCGACTAAATATATAGTAACGTGATATCGGTTTCTGCGGTTCAAAATGCCCAGGCATTTCGCAGACTTTCTCTATGTACAATTGAAGGTATCTTACGTGTAGACCAATGTACATTTGTGACAACATAACTTCAATTATATTTGTAATATGAAATATTTAAAGAATTTTTGAATAGCACATAAAACATATTTTATATTCAGTAACATATTCTGAAACAGGTACATGTGGAAAGATAAAGTGTAATAATGTCTAGAGCCATAGATACAAGGAAATTCAATTTAAACATCTCATTGTTATACCATAATAAAAGCAAGAATAGAGACAATCAGATAACCTAATGTTTATTCCAATAATTTTTAGAAAGAGTAATCACTCGAACCATTCTCAAGCTTATGTAATAAGTACATTATATGACTTTTGGCTTTCAGTATTCCGTTTGTGCAGGGTGGATCCGAATGCTTCATATTAAGTTATTTTAACAGTGCTTAACCTGTATAATTATGTGATTGTTGAAGAAGGTTGTGAAATGCATCGTTAAACTTGTTTAGTTATACGACATTGTGATCAGTATTCTAAATTCTAATGTCAATAAATATTCAACCCGAAAATAATATTGAATTTTATATTTGAAATCAAGTTAATCCTCACCGTGGCATGAAAACACTGAGGGGTTTATTATCTAGAATATAACGTCATCTGTCAGTGTCTAGCTGTGTGTGATCTAGAACCTCAACAAAGAGTCACCCTACCACTCAATTTTGTTCCAGCACCAGAGGAAGAAAGTTACATAAAGTTTACTTACGGACACCCCAAATGCAGTCGGCGTCTTCTTCAGCTTATTTACAGTGCGTTTTTTAAAGCCGTGTGGGTCCATCAATAAAGCACATTGCTCAAAAAGCTACGCGTGATGAAGGCAAATATATTTTTGCAGGAACACCTGACAGGTGACATAGTACATTTTTTTGTTTCTTTTCAACTATAAGGAAATTGAGGATTGACATAGACGAACGTGTTGTAGACGTCTTATAGCCCACTTGTTAAACACATCCACGTACGCCATTCTTAACTTAGAAATTGTTATTTAAATTCGCTTGTAATAATTTCTGTCTGAATGTGTATAGTTGCCTATAAATTTCCAGCGTATTTCCGTTGCATTTTTTACTATATTATGTTAACCAAAGATTTACAGTTTGTACGTAGTCAAGACGAAAAGATGAATTCTGCTATTACTAATTGATAGCCCTATCAGCCTTCTATAAATGTATTTTTCTAAAATAAACTCAGTTTAACTTCATGTTACTTACATTTTTTACAGAAATCTGATCTATATGATGATGACTTAGCAAATTCGGAATATATAAGAGACAATAAATTTGTAAATTTTTTTACATTTACAATGCGATATTTTGCATCTATTCTTTATTGCAAAGTACACATATTGTTTACATTCTTTAGTGTAGCACATCAGTGGAGAAGAAAACAAGACACATTTAACACACTGGTAATAATATTACTAAAATATATTACAAAATCATGACTTAAATATCATTAATATTAAGATAGAAGAGAGATAAATTAAAAGCCCCCAAATTGTTAATATTCGGTGTCATAAAATTCCCATTCACAAAATACTCCTATCTGCTACATATATATATAAATATATAATTTCATCAGTTTTCTTGTTCATAAAATAAATATTTTTAGGTTACGCACAAACAATCTTCAACGCACTTTAAGTCTCTGTCCTGCTTGTTACACAAACACGACATATCCATCATCTTCATTAGTTACTCCAATTATTACAGAGAAATGAGAGATGTGGAGAAAAGAAAGATTTCTACCCTCGTCAAAAGAGCGAAATCCGATTTCTTGGTCGTCCACACAGTATTTTTAACATTATGTGGATTGTGTAAAATGTACAATAAAATGAAAGATAGGTATAAAATGGAAAGGTTTAGGGAAATGATATTTAATCTGATTTTCATTAACCAATGAAATTCTAAATATATTTAATAACTCACTAATAATTTCTCTGCAAAATGTGAAGTAACTTACCAATCATCACGCTGTTCACGTGATAGCATGACGCGCTCTGTCAAACACATCAACCTATACTTACATCTTGTGCAATAAATTTCGAAATATCCGGTATTGTTCCAGTCTATTGCATAGCCAATGAATGTAAGGCAAAGTTTTTTCCTCCCCAACACAAGAACTTAACAACTAGCCGCAACTTATTTGAAGATAAATTGTATATATACCCAAACTCTGTTACACATTTCTCCCCTTTGGTTTAATCTTTCAAAAAAGCTGAAAATTAACCCTTAACCTGGTAACGTGGAGAATATAGTGAGCTCCTAATAATGACATAAAATGTCAGATGTCATTTAACTCGGCGTTTAAAGAGTTAACGTTACCCCTGAATGGAAATTAAAAATGTGTGAATTAATTTCCCTACATTTTTGTACCAAATATTTTTGTGGAGGAGGGATATTATATTACGTGCCAAAACAGTTGTTTTATATATATGTATATATATATATATATAATGTCCGTTACTGTATTATATATGGAAAAGTCCAAATATTTTGAGAAATGTAATGAAACTACTTTGTTTTGGCCTAATTTAAGTAATTTTAGGCAATGCTAAAGCAGTATGTGAATGCAGACGGAGATGAATGTCGACATTTGTGATAGCATGTTATCAACATTTTGTTTTACATTACAAAGGCGACAGTAAAAATAAAACAATATATCGTTGTTATGAAAATCGTAACATTTATAAAACCCATTGAAAGAATAAAATACACTCAGAGAGGCCAGAGACAGCAATGTAAGAGGGCGCATGTGCATTACATGCTGAATAACAAAACAAGAGGTACACCCTCAGAATACGTAATATTTCATACTCTCTACGGAAACCGTAATTACTCGAACGGTTCTCAGTATTATGTTATTGTAAATTGACTGTGTTGTTTGGGGTTTAGCGTTTTGTTTGAGGTGGTGAATCCATGTGCTTAATATTAAGTCATTTTAAAAGTAGATTAACGTTTTTAATTATATGACGTGTTGAAGCATGTTGTGATATGCAACAGTAAACTTGTTTAGTTGCATGGCTTACTGTGTAAAGAATTCTCATTTCTTAGTTCATTAAATATTCGACGTAAGAATTATATTTTGTATTCCAAACCAGCTTGAACTGCACAGTTTCATATAAAGGCACCGGAGTGAATTTATCTAATGTACAAACACACATAATTTATATATTTCCATGAAAATTAATGTTAAATATATCCCAGTCGTAATTTTTCTATTCCTTCCTTTACTTTCTTTTCCCAACCACCATAAATTATAACACTTTCTGCCCTTCCGAAAACATCGCTTGCAGTTACTTCACTACCTTTAAACAAACATAACCAACTGAAGAGTAAGAACCAACTAGATGTTATTTATTATTTTAATGTACTTCTTTTAAGCTCAACATGTTTCGGGCACTACTATGCCCATCATCAAGTGCTCACGAATATAATGTTGATTAATACATTTTTCGCTTCGTCCTTGGTTTGGCGTAGGTTGGAAGTAGAGTACGGTTAGGCTGTTGTATTGTCCGGGCTGCTGGCAATGGCAAAATTTGTTATAGCCTGGGTTTTTGAGGAATATTCACTGTCGGCATCTGTTGGACAAATTCCAGAATTACTATCTTGAACATATAAAGGACATAGAGTTTCAGTGCTTCAATAAACAAAGTACTGACGAAGCATAGATTGGGGATAGATGTATACATCCACGTATACTTGACGACGGCTCTAGTTAGAGATATGCCGTTAAATACAAAGACCGACAGCTGTTTCCGCGCAACAAGAAACACTGTTACGTATTGAACATGAGGCATTGTGGGAGATTGAGAATGGAGTGACTGGACAAGAGAATTGTCTCTAGGCAATTAAAGGGAGACGAAACCCGTTCGTCGAGATTTTATCTAAATAAACTACAAAATGAGCTCCGCATATACAATGCGCTTCATCGAATTCAGAGAATATTCAATTTTATATTTATTCTCCAATGATAGTCCCAAAGTTAGAAAAAGTTAACAGAATGAATGATTTTATGTGCATGTTTGGTTCTCATAAAAAGAACTGCATACTAAGTAATTATTCATTCTCCCAGAATGTTTGAAATATATGAAGTTTGAGTTCCATTTCTCTTGCCACTATCTATATACCGAAATTCTTCCTGCTTTTGAAGATTCTTCTTTCTGACAGTGATTTGTCCTCGAAATCGCCAGCTTGCTAACATCTATATTGTTGTCTTGCAACTCCTTCAGCACGTCCTTCATTGTCGCTTCGGCAGGGTGTTTGCTTCGAAACGCCACACACACTTTCACTGCAAGCAGATTATCGGCGGTTGAAAGATTTAAATTTCATTTACGTGTAAATGACTGACCTCTGACTAATGACAAACTCTCAGGTTTATACCGTCTCTGCATTTTCTCCAGCTTTTCCCACATCCAGTATATTTCCCTATAATCGTCTCCTGTCTTGCAGACATTTTGCATGAATATACACTTTAGCTATACCTAGCGTTCAGTAGCGCTAAGATATGATTGCAATAGGCCTTAGCATAACGCACTGTATTACATCGGATTGCATAAATATTAAAGTTCTCTACTAGCTCTTATGCTGTAGATTATTTTCAGTGATGAATAGGTTTCATGGAAATATATTTTGTTAAAAATATGTGCGTTTGTACATTCCATGTGGCAATTTATTGATTAATGTAGATCAACAACACAATTTGGCACCACAAACAAACATGCATCAAATGTATAATCGTTATATTGTTGCACGGTTGCAAAAACAATTTTTCCTTGAAAAGGTAATAAGTCGTACATATTCTGAGTGTGTGTTTCTTGCCTTATTAAAACAGCATGCTAGCCGCATTCTCTGTATTATTTTATCGTGTTTTCCCTATCTGCTTCTACCATATGTTTCTACATTATCAGAAGTATGGCACAATTTTCAGACAAGGCGTAATTAAACACAAAATGTTTTTATTCATTTTATCCAAAATTTAGTTGGAAAACACTTCTCTTTCTAAAGATATTTTCCAATATTTTATCATAAATAACGTATGTACTCATTAAAGTACCTATTACCCTTGTCATATTGGTGGAAAGCATGAATTTTCTACACAGAGTTTGGAAAAAGTTTGGAACATAAAAACTTTTGAAAATCCTTCTATTCTGATACCAGTTGTTTGATGCGGGTGGGAGGAAGAACGGACGGATGGGTGTACGGACAGCCATTACAAATATAGTAGTCATTTTAAGAAAAATCGAAACGCCTTATATATTTCACTTTGTCATACATTTAAAACCTTCACAAGACACGTACTTGCGTTTGTTTAAATCTAAAGGGCAGTGCTTCAAAATGGCGTAACTGTTGTTTTCGGTTGCCGTGAAGAAGTCGTGTCCACTCCACATTGCTGTAAAAGTGACAATATTGAAAGTTATGTTATATGGCAGGTTTTATAACTTAAAATTTCGGAATACTTTATGTGAGGCAGGTAGAGATGGCATAATGTTTATTGACACCTTACCAATTAAGCAATTAATATATTTTGGACAATATTATAATAAGAAAACTTGTGGTCTTACTTCTTGAGTAATTTTTCAGTGAGTTATAAATGTGTATTTTTTTGCCCCCCAACTGCTACAAAGAACAAAAAATTAATAGGCGAATACTAAAACTCCTGTTCTAAGTATTTCAGTTACAATCTCGACATGGAACACACCAAACTTTACCATTTTTCCCAGTTCATCAACAGCACGCAGCAATAGTCTCTAAAATTTACATTTCAGCCATTAAACCAATATTATCAGTTTATAATATTTTTAAAGGTATTTGGCTGCTGAATTTGTAAACTGTAGTTGAACAATTTGCAATCTCTCACTGCTTCACACAAAATAACACAATTTTGAAATCCTAACGAACTCCTATAAACAATGATATCCACGTATGTCACAATCGCAGCAATGTTGAATGGGCGATACCACGTTATAGCAATACTATAGTTACGCCATTGTCAAGGTCTGAACCTTCAATACAAACACAAATAAGTACGTGCTTCATGATAGTTTAAAATATATAAAAAATGAACTATATTAGGAACACTGCAGATTTCCAAATGGTGAGTATTAGATTATTGATGGCTGTCCGTTGATCCTTTTATCCGAATCGAATAACTCCGCTCTCATGGGGCGGATTTAAAACAAATTGATATTTGAAAACTTTTAAAAAACGATGGAGGAAATCGAATTTTGGTAAAATTAAGCAAGAGAAATGGAGATTTTACATAAAGAAGAACGTATATCTATGACAATGAGCTGAAATTTTCTTAGAAAATGAGATTTTCTCAAAGAATGTCTAACAAAATCAAGAAAGGCATTTTGTGTTCAACTATTTATATTCTGCTTCCCGACGTATTCCAAAGCGATCCGCTAAGTCCTATGTCAGCCAGTTTTTAGCGCAAAGGAGAGCTACGTACTGTCACAGGGTACAAGTTTACTGAATATCTATAAGGGAAGAAGAGAATATAGCGAAATGTAATGGAGGGGAGAAAAGTTGGGAGGAGATGCGGCGACGGTAGAAACATAAGAAATTGTCATTAGTCACAGTTTAGTCAATTACACATAAATAAAATTTAAGTTTTACAAATATCGATTTTCTGCTTGCTCGGAAGTTTATGTGGTGTATAAAAGCAAAAAACCTGAAGAAGCGACAAAGAATGTGGTGCGACAGGAATTGCAGGAAAACAACATACAATTCAGCCAACTGAGGAGATGGAGGGCAGGTCACTGTAACGATTGTAGGAAAGGAAGTTCTTCTTTGAGCAACGACGCAG